>Ga0070730_10000872_pt1 | contig 31577 bp, 20 predicted proteins | sample Coa_R1_3_FD_66447 | JGI IMG/M metagenome (GOLD analysis project Ga0070730, IMG submission 66447) | Surface soil microbial communities from Centralia Pennsylvania, which are recovering from an underground coalmine fire - Coalmine... | ecosystem: Environmental > Terrestrial > Soil > Unclassified ... | reverse complement strand
TCAGTGAGGAGCGGATTCTTGCGATCCGATGCGCCAAAGCCGTCGATGCGCTGGCGGACGTCGGTGACGTCCACACTGACATCGCCCGTCTGCGCAGCGGCAACTCGCGGAAAATTGGGCGGACCGGCGATTGTGGCAATCGCGCTCAGCGCGACAATCAGGACGAACGCGCGCGTGCGTTTTTTCGAGACGACGACGCGAGACGTGGCGTTCGGAGTTGGAACCTCGACAGTGGCTGACACGCTGACGGACCCCCCCTTCCCAGCTCGCGCTGGGCGCATCACCGAATTGGTTGGTCGAGCTGCAGGTGGCGGCGAGAGCCTATCAGCCAGCGCGCGCGTCCGTCTCAGCATTGACCTAAGCGCGTTCTGAGGGTTTCGGGGGGGCGGTTCTGAGGGTTTGCGGGCCGGCTGAGGCACCCAAGGATATTCGTCGCTGCCGCGCTCAACCGAAACGCAACCCACGGTGCATCCGGGACTCTCCGGGTGCAGGGCAGACTGCATTGCATATGCAGCGACTACTGGGCCGCGCGCGGCGTTGGCGACAGCCAGGCGCGTGACGACGCTTACGGTCGAGGAACGCAGCGACACGCGCGAACGCACCCCCGCGGTCGGCGCGATGGGTCCCACGTCGCATACGCCTGGCTCGGTCGGCCAGAGCATCGTGCGCGGGGCACTCGCGTTACTCAGTCTCCAGCCGATGAGCTGGGGCGCCAGCCTGCTTGCGGCAATTGCTCTCCCGCAACTCCTGGGCTCCGAGGTGCTGGGCCAGCTCGTGATCGCTACGACCATCGCGGCCATTGGGTCGACGGTCACTGGCCTCGGCGTCTCTGAATTCCTCGTCCGGCGTGTCGCTCAACAACCGCATACGCTCCGGCGGGACCAGGGCGTTGCACTCACCGTGCAAATGGTCGCCGCAAGCGCGGGTTTCGTTGTGATTGCGCTGCTCGGTTGGCTGTTTGCGACGTCGATTGTCGATTTCCGATTTCTCCTGTTGGCCTTGCCGGTCGTGCTGGTGGCACCCGCTCAAACCGTTCTGTTGTCGTCGTTTCGTGGCCGAGAGCAGCACCGGAACTATGCCCGGCTCCTCGCCGCAACCACCGTGCTGTGCATGCTGGGGGGCATCTTCGCCCTGCTCGTGGGCGGCCATGGGGTCGCATTTCTGGTCACGACCGCGATCATGCTGACGGCGACGACGCTGGCTGGCTGGAGGCTGTCTGGGCTACGACCGAGCTTTCCGGCCCTGAACCCCGCGTTGCTGAGCGAGGCCTGGCAATTTACTCGCGCCGGATTTCCTTTCCTCTGCTGGCAGGTCACCCAACTGGCCTATTCCCAGGTCGATCGGCTTTTACTCGGCATGCTGGTGCCTGCATCCGAAGTGGGCTGGTATGCCGCGGCGGGCCGCATCGTGGCAATCCCGATCTTCATCCCAACATTGATCATCACGCCGCTGTTTCCCGCGCTGAGTCGGAGCGCGAATCAGCCTGAGATTCTGCGGCGCACCGTCGCTCAGACCCTGAGGTTCACGCTGCTGCTGACCGTTCCACTGTCCGCCGGCACCATCGTCATCTCATCAGTGGTGCCTTCCTGGCTGGGGTGGCCGGCAGATTTCGCGAACGCGGCATTGCCGATGAGCGTCCTGGCTTTGCAGTTGCCGCTGGTCGCCGCGGGAATGGTTCTCGGATCGGTGCTGATGGCCGTGGGCCGAGAACGACGCCTTTCGATCATCGCGTTTGTCGCGACGCTCTTCAACATTGGCGCGAACTTACTCCTGATCCCGGTGCTTCAGGCGCAGACGGGCAACGGTGGCATTGGCGCCGCCGTTGTGACAGTCGCATCCGAGATCCTGATGCTCATCGGAATGGTGGTGCTCCTCCCCAAACATCTGCTCGACCCAGGGTCTGTCTGGGACATCACCCGGATCGTCATCGCTGGTGCGGGAACGGCGATTGTCGGCGTTTCACTCCTGCCAGTTGCGGCAGTCCTGAGCATCGTCGCCGGCGCCGCAACATACATAGCCCTGGTAGCGCTGCTGCGCGTGTTGACGATCGCCGATATTCGACGGGTCGTCGATCTCCTCGGTGATCGGCTTGGTCGCAGGTCGATGGCCGGGTCAACTGAAACGCGACCATAGATCCATCTACTCGGCGGCCCGAGTTGTCCAGACTGGAGTCACCACTCCATCGAGCCGACGGGACCAGCGTTCGACGGTACAGCGCCGAGTTCTTACGGCGCGGTGCGTGAGGCTGCGCGCCGCCGGGCGCCACACGGGAAGGATTGAAAACCACACGATGAAGAGGCGTCTCATTCAGCTCTCGCTCGGTCTGGTCGTCAGCAGCGTGCTGGTCGCCCTGCTAGCGCACACGATCGACATGGGTGCGGTTGCGGCCGAGGTGGCTGTGGCCGACGTCCGGCTGATCCTGGCCGCGGTGGCCGTCCATCTCGCGGCGATGTGGATTCGCGCGGTATTGTGGCGCCGACTGCTGGCGGCGCCAGCGTCGCTGGCGATGTTATTCAAGGTTTCGATCGTCGGTTTCGCGGTCAGTTACATCATGCCGTTGCGAATTGGTGAAGTCGCACGCGCCTATCTCATGGCGCGCTGGCGTGGGATTGCGTACGGCACGACCGTGGCCAGCCTGATCGCCGAGCGAGTTCTCGACGGCTTATCCGTAGGTGCGATCCTGCTGGTCGCGTTGCTCTTCGTTCCGGCTCCAGGCTACGTGCTGGCGCTGGGATTGGCCGTGGCGGGCATTTTCGGCGGCCTGGCGGCGGTATTGATTGTCCTCAGTTGGCGAGCTGGCGCGATCGTGAGACTGGCCGCGGCCGTGGCCAGGCGTCTGCCGCTCTGGATGGGACCTGCCATCAAGCGGCTCGCCGCCAGTTTCGCGTTGGGCCTGGCGCCGTTGCGCAACTGGCGCGTGTTGCCGGGGTACGTCGCGCTGTCCGTCGTGGGCTGGGTGTGCCAGTTTCTGGCCTTCTATCTGGTCATGCTGGCGTTCGCTCTGCCGGCGTCGATGCCAACCGCGCTGCTGATCGGCGGTGTGACCAACTTGGCAACGCTACTTCCCTCGGCCCCGGGCAACGTCGGCACATTCGACGCCGCCGTCATCAAGTTGCTCATAGACGTCCAGGGCATCCCCCTGGAGTTGGCCGCCGCCTACGCGCTCGTGGTACACGCCGTGATCGTCGTGCCGATCGTCGGTCTGGGCGCGGTCGTGGTGTGGCGATCCGATCTGACGCTCGGCGACGTCCTGGGACGGAGTCTCCGTTGGCAGCGCGGTAGCGCGGTCGCAACGGCCGCCACACCCGGCTGATTGGCCCTCAACCAGTTCTCAACCGGCGGCCAACGATCGGGAACGCCGGCTCGACCTATACACACCACAGCCTCAGGTTTCGCTCGGCGCATATCTGCCGCGAGCGTCGCCGAGGTACGCCCGAGGAGGACTTCCAGGAGATGACGATGCAAGTCAGCGCGACGTCGGCGCGCACGCCCATGCTGGCCAGCGCAACGAGCCGCCTGCTCTGGATCGCCGTCGCGCTCTTTCTCGTGGCACTGACCGCTGGCATGGCGATGGTGTTCGTCGGCTTCCGGATGCAGACCCTCGCCGATACGCGATTCGATCCGTACTACTTCGGCGAAATGGGCAAGAGCCTGGCTCGCGGGGACGGGTTCGCGCCTTACGGCGTGCTGATTCAGCGCCGCGCGCCGCTCTACCCGCTCATGATCGGCGGGATCTACTGGTTGTTCGGTGAGCAATCGACGCTGGTGTTGCTGGCACAGTGCGTACTGCTGGCCGGCACCTGCGTCGTGGTCTTCGATATCGGCCGCCGTCTCTTCAACGTGCGAACCGGCGTCATTGCGGCGCTGTTCTGCGCACTGAACCCGATGCTGCTGCGCTATGTCGGAGATCTGCAACTGGAAACGCTGCTGACCTTCCTGTTCAGCCTGACCATCTGGTTTTCGGTCCGCTTCTACGCGCGACCCACACTGACGCTGGGCGTGCTGCTCGGCGTGAGCGCCGCGCTCGCGTCACTGACCAAGGCCGTGGTGCTGCCCTATCCGGCGCTGTTCGCGCTCGCCGTGGTCGCGTTCACGCTCTTGCGCCGCCGCCGCGGCGAGGCGGCAGCGTTGCCCTGGGTACCCCTGGCGGCCATGCTCGCGGCGATGGCCGTCGTGATCGCCCCGTGGACTGTGCGTAACTATGTCGCTACTGGCGGCCACATCGTGCTGATCTCGTCTGGCGCCAGCGACGCATTTCTGCGCGGCTACGTTTTCAGCCAACCCGAGTACGCGACGCTGCGCTTGCCGCCGTACGAATTCGCCGAAAACGCCAGCAATGAGTGGTTCCGCAGTCTCAGCATCGCCGCTGGCACCACCTGGCAACGCGACGACTACGAGACGGATCAGATTCTGAACCGTGCCGCCATCCAGAAGCTGGTCAGCGAGCCAGGCGAGTTCGTTCGCAAGTCGGCCACGGGACTCCTGACGTTCTGGTACGAAATGACCAGCCTGACGAACTCAATTCTGGCCGGCGGTCTGGCCGTCGTCGCCTGGGTCCTGGCCATCATCGGCTTGCGCCGTGCGGGCCGTGAACGCCGTCCGGCCTGGCTGCTGATTCTACCGGTCGTCTATTTGAATCTGTTCCTGGCCTTACTGCTGGCGCTGGGGCGCTACTCGGTCCCGATTCTGCCGGCGCTGTTGATCGTGGCGGCTTTCGGCCTCGATACGCTCCTGTCGCGGCGCCCGGCCGCCAATGCTTAGGGGGATCGTCTTCGATCTGGACGGCACCCTCTACCGCCAGCGCCCGCTCAGAAAAGCGATGCTGTGGCGACTGCTGCGGGCCTACGCCACACGCCCGCTAAGCCTGCTGCGCACGCTCCGCGTGTTGGGCGCCTACCGCCAGGCACAAGAGCACCTGCGCCAGTCGGTGGCCGCGCCCACGGCACGTCCGGATCTGGCCGAGGCGCAGCTTCGACTGACGTGCGAGCGGACGCACGCGCAGCCCGCTTTCGTAGCCGCGTGTGTAGCGCGCTGGATGGACCAGGAGCCGCTGACGATCCTGGCGCGTTATCTCCAACCCGGGCTACTCGACTTCCTGCGCGCGTGCCAGGCGCGCGGCCTGCGCCTTGGAGTTCTGTCTGACTATCCGGCCGAGGCAAAGCTGAGAGCCCTCGGCCTGGGCGATCGCTTCGACGTCGTTTTGGCCGCGCAATCCCCCGAGGTCGGCGTCTTTAAGCCGCATCCGCGCGGGCTGCTGCTGGCGGCCGAACGGTTGGGCGTTCGGCCGGACGAATGCGTCTATGTCGGCGACCGCGCTGAGGTCGATGGACCGGCCGCGGAGGCTGCCGGCATGCCGTGTTTCATTGTGACCAGCTACCCAGAATTGCACCAACTGATCTGGGGACACCCGGGCGACCAGGCGCCGGTTGGGGCGGCTCAACCAAGCCTCCACCGCCGCTGAACGGCCCATGCTGCCAATGCCACACAACATCTGATCATGGCAACTACCATCGTCGGCCTCGGCGCACCCCCTCTGGAGTCTGTGCCCGCGCGCCCCACGCTCCGCGGTCACATCCAGATCGCCCGGATCGATCATTGGTTCAAGAACGTGTTCGTTCTGCCAGGGATCATCGCCGCGATCGGCAGCGACCCAACCCACATCCCAGCCAACCTGTGGCTCAATATCCTCGTCGGCCTCTTCGCGACGTGCCTCGTGGCTTCTAGCAACTACGTCATCAACGAAGTCCTTGACGCCAGGACCGACCGCTTTCACCCGATCAAGCACGCCCGGCCCGTCCCGTCCGGACGGGTCAGCATCCCGCTCGCGTATGTGCAGTGGTTGGTGCTGATGCTGGTCGGAGTCGGACTGGGACTGATCGTCTCGATCCCATTTGCGATCACGCTGTTCGTGCTCTGGGTGATGGGTTGTATCTACAACATCCCACCGATCCGCAGTAAAGACGTGCCGTACATCGACGTGCTCTCGGAATCGATCAACAACCCGCTGCGTATGCTCGCCGGCTGGTTCATTGCGTCGACGGCGTCGGTCGCACCCGCCTCACTGTTGCTCAGCTACTGGATGGTGGGATGTTTCTTCATGGCGACCAAGCGCTACGCCGAGTATCGCGAGATTGGCGATCCTGCTCGGGCCGCGGCGTATCGAAAGTCGTTGGGCCACTACACCCTGGACCGTTTGATGGTCTCCATCATGTTCTATGCGTCGGCGGCGATGCTGTTCCTCGGCGCGTTCATCATGCGCTATCGGCTCGAGTTGATCCTGGCTTTCCCGCTCGTCGCGATGGTGATGGCGATCTACCTCTCACTGTCTTTCAAGAAGAACAGCTCGGCGCAGAATCCGGAAGGCCTGTACAAGGAACCGCTGCTGATGGCCGCGGTCGTGGCATGTACGCTGCTGATGGGTATCCTTATGCTGGTTAACATTCCCATCATGCAAACCATGTTCGCGCCAACGGCTCCGACCATCCTCGACAGGAAGTGAGCTCGAACATACTTTCGGATAAAACGCTACATGAGCGACCCTGAGCGTCTACGCGTTCTGATTGTGACGCCGTCGTTGCCGTACCCCCTGGTTTGGGGTTTCGGCATTCGCGTCTATCAGATCATCAAGTACCTTGCGCAGCGGCACGACGTTTCGGTACTCGCGTATGCGGGGCCAAACGATCAGGACAGTGTGGCCGCCCTCGAGCAGACCGGCGCGCGTATCCATGCGGTGGTCCGCGACGAACCTTCGACCGCCGCCAAACGCCAGGCGCAGTTGAGCTCGTTGTTTTCGCCAGCCTCGTTCCAATGGCAAAGCCTCGAGTCGAGGGCGATGCAAGCGGCGCTCGATCGGGTGCTGGTAAACGGGGATTTCGACATTATTCAGGTCGAGTCCAGCCAGATGACTGGTTTTGACTACCGGTCCACCAAAGCACCGCTCCTCGTGGACGAGCACAACATCGAGTACGAACTGCTGTATCGGACGTTCGCGATCGAACGCTCCGCCTTGCGAAAATTCTACAACTGGGTCGAATACCGCAAGTTTCGGCACGAGGAGCAGCGGAGTTGGAAGCACTCCGACGGCTGCATCGTCACCTCTGACCGCGAAGAGACCATTTTGCGTCGGTACTCACCGCGAACGCCGACGCTGGTGGTGCCCAACGGCGTGGACATCGATGAATTCCGGCCCACGCCCGGTGCCCGAGATGCAAACAGCGTCGTCTTCGTGGGCGTCATGCATTACCGTCCGAACGTCGACGCCGCCCTGTACTTCGCCCGCGAGATCATGCCGCGGCTGCTGCGCGAACGGCCGAACCTGGTCTTCACGATTGTCGGCGGCGGACCCCCGGACGAGTTGCGGCGGCTTGCCTCGAAGAACATCGTGGTGACTGACCGGGTGCCCGATACGCGCCCGTACGTCGCGCGCGCGGGCGTCATTGCAATACCCCTGCGGATGGGAAGCGGAACCCGCCTCAAGGTGCTCGAGGGTCTGGCGATGGGCTGTCCGCTGGTGTCGACGTCGGTTGGCTGCGAGGGGATCGCGATCGCGGACGGCGAGCACCTGCTGGTCGCCGATGACCCGATGGCGTTCGCCCGCAGCGTGCTGCAAGTGCTCGACGACAAGGCTCTGGCAGCGAGCCTGGGTCACCGCGGACGCGCACTCGTCGAAGAGCGCTACAGTTGGGGCTCGGTGCTCCGCCAACTCGAATCGTTCATGTGGACCAGGCGCCATGCCCGTGGGCTGGCCAATGGACATACAGGCAGCCTGCGCCCGCAGGATCCGGCGATGCACATTCCGCCGTTAGCAAGCTAGTACACTCCATGCGAACGTCGCCCCCAAGCAGCTACCCCATGCCCTACCCCGCACCGCCAGACTCTGCCGGGGCATCAACTGTGCAGCGGGTGCGCCGGCGGCTCGCCAAAGAGGGCATCGTGCCCCACGTTCTGGGGTGGTGGCTGCGGCGCCACTTTCAACGCGCCGGAATCGTCGTCGTGGTGGGCGGGCTGCCGTTTCCTTGCGTCACCAATTTCGGCCGCATTGAAGTCGAAAACTGTGCGTTCTTCAGCGGGGTGCGCATCGAGTGCTGGCAAGGCGCGCTGATCCGGATTGGCAACGGCACCTACTTGAATCGCGGCACGGAGATCGTTGCGGCAGCGGAGATCACGATCGGGCGCGATTGCAAGGTCGCCCGCGAAGTCATCATCATGGATACCGACCAGCATGCGCTGCCGAGCAGTGACCTGGTTGCCAAGCCGGTACGGATTGGCGATCGCGTCTGGATCGGGGCCCGCGCCATCGTCTTGAAGGGCGTGACCATCGGGTCCGACGCGGTGATTGGCGCAGGCAGTGTGGTGACCCGCAACGTCCCAGCGGGCGCCGTCGTCGGCGGGGTGCCGGCACGCATCCTGCGACTCGGCAATCCACCGGCATAGGACGCCCGCGACGGCTTCACCGAAACTCAACCGGCGTCGAACGCCAACACACAGCGTCACGGTCCAGACTTCCATCATGTACGACGAGACGCTAACTGAGCAGGTCCGCGAAATCATGGCCGACACTTTCGGCATCGATCAGAGCGACCTGCCCGAGAACCCGAGTCAGGCTACTTTCGGGCGTTGGACGTCGATCCTCCACATGGTCCTGCTCGTCGCCTTTGAAGAACACTTCGAACTCACCTTGTCGATGGACGAAATGACGTCGATGACCTCGCTCGACCGTATCGTCGATATACTCAACCAGAGGCGTGCCGCGGGGCTCCCTGCGTGAGCCTGGGACCCTGGCGATGATCCACGTGCTACCCCGCTCCCCGGCATACTATTGGCGATCACCTTTCGAGACCGTCCGCAAGGTTCGGGAGTGGCTGGGAGCACGGTTGTGGCTCCGATCGTGCGATGAGGTGGGCGCCTGGACTCGGGTTACCGGCAAGATCTTTGTCCAGAATGGCGGCCGCATCCGGATCGGCGAGCGCGTCCAGTTGCTGTCGCACTATGCCCATTCAGTCTTCGCTACGTTCCCTGGCGGGTTGCTCGAGATCGGCGACCGGACGGTGCTGAATTACGGTGTTGATATTTGCGCCACCAAGCTCGTCCGCATCGGTGCGGATTGTCTCATTGGAACGCACGTGATCATCCTCGACAGCGATTTCCACGAAGTGGCCGACCATTCGCGGCTGCCGGAGTCGCGACCGGTGCTGATTGGCAATCGCGTCTGGATCGGCAACCGGGCAACCATCCTACCGGGTGTGACCATTGGCGACGATGCGGTCGTCGGCGCCGGCAGCGTGGTGATGAGCGACGTGCCCGCCCGAACGCTGGCTATGGGCAACCCGGCGCGCGTGATCAAGAAATTCTGAGTACCGCGATGAGCAGCCGCGAACGGCAGATTGCTGTCAAGGAAGACGCCATGGCGACCGCCCAGCCCAGCACTTCGCGGCGCGATTCGCCGCCAAGGAAGCGGCGGTGAAAGCGCTCGCCAGCGTCACCTCCCTCGCCTACTGGCAGGTTGAGGTCGAACGCCGAGCCGACGGGCGGCCGGAACTCGCGCTGTGGACGTTCGATCGAGTCGCTCGGCTAACCCTGCCGGGTGAGCCACAGCTTCGGGTAAGCCTGTCACACGCGGAAACCTGGGCGGTGGCGCTCGTCGCTGTTGTCGCCGCGGCGTCGCAGAGGGCCAGCGCCTGTGCCGCATGACGTCATCGAGGCACTGAGCACCTTCCTGGCCAGCAACGGATCGACGCTCTCCGAGCAAATCCGCTTCGAGTTGCGCCGCGAGTTGGCGTCACACTGGCTGCGCGCAGCGAAGGCCGCACCAGAGACGCAGACGGAAGATGCGCTTCGACATGCCATCGACCTGGACCCGGCTCAGGGGCGAACGGCACTCGCGCAGCACCTCCAGCGGCAGCAGCGGTGGTCCGCGGCTGCCACCGCCTGGCGCGACGCAATTGCCGTGCGGCCAGCCGAGCCCAACCCGTACCTGAGCCTGGCGCGCGTGCATGAGCGCCTGGGCGAACCCGAGCAGGCGCTGGCGAGCTACCTCCAACTGGTCGAAGCGCTACCGACGGCACGCAGTTACCTGACCGTTGCGGCGCGCCTGGATGAGCTCCGGAAGGTCCTGCCCGAGGCGCCGGCCGCACGCCAGCTGCGGATCGCACTGGTCGGCAATGCGACGCTGGATCACCTCGCCAGCTACATCAGTGTGGAGTGCTATCGCGCTGGGTTGCGACCCACGCTGTACCTGGCCGGCTTCGATCAGGTCAGGCAGGAGATCCTTGATCCGTCGAGCGGCCTGTATGCCTTTGGGCCCGATGTGCTGGTCTGTGCGATCCATGCCAGTCGTCTCTTTCCGCGGTTGCATGATGACCCCAGCGAGCTCTCCGTTGAGCAGCGCCGCGCCGAAGGTGACACCGGCCTGGCGAGCCTCCAGGGCCTCATGGATACGTTCACCCAGCGCAGCTCGGCTTTGGTGCTGCTGCACAACATGGTGACTCCGCAGCACCCTGCACTCGGCATTCTTGATTGGCGGGACGAGCTGGGCCAGGCCGAACTTTTCGGCGAGCTCAATCGACGCATCGCCGAGCTGGTGCGCACGCGATACCAGACGGTGTACGTCGTCGATGAAGACAGAGTCCAGGCTAAGGCTGGCAAAACCACGGCAACTGATGCACGCGTCTGGCTGACCGCACGCGTCGCCTGGAGTGACAGCATGCACCTCGCCCTCGCGCGCGAGTACCTGCGCTATCTCAAACCACTCCGCGGGCTGGGCCGCAAGTGCATCGTTGTCGACCTCGACAATACGTTGTGGGGCGGAGTCGTCGGCGAGGACGGCATGGACGGGCTGCAACTCGGGGCCGATGCGCCCGGCAACGCGTTCAGCGCGTTTCAGCGCGAATTGGAGCGACTCTGGCGGCGGGGGATCCTGCTGGCCGTGTGCAGCAAGAACAACCTCGAGGACGCCTGGCCGGTAATTGAGCACCACCCCGCGATGGTCCTCAAGCCCGCCCACTTCGCGGCGCGGCGCATCAACTGGAATTCGAAAGCGGCCAACCTGCGCGAGATTGCCGTCGAGCTCAATATCGGCCTTGACAGTCTGGTCCTCCTCGACGACAACCCGGTCGAGCGCGCGGCCGTGCGCGCTGAGCTGCCTGAGGTCCTCGTCCCCGAGCTGCCAAGCGATGCGGCTCAGTACCGCGCCGCACTCCTGGACCTTGACGTGTTCGAAAGCCTGGCCCTGACGGCCGAGGACCGCGCGCGCGGGCGGCTTTACGCGGCCCAGGCGCACCGTCGGGACTTCGAGGCGTCGACGCGCGGCGTCTCGACCTCGCTCGACGAGTACCTGAGCGGGCTCAGCATGGTCGTCGAGATCGCCGCGGCCGATTCCGCGAGCCTGCCTCGCATTGCCCAGCTCACCAACAAGACCAACCAGTTCAACCTGACCACGCGCCGTTATTCGGAGGGTGACCTGAGCGCGATGCTGGCGGGTGGCGCGGATGTATGGGGGATGCGCGTCACCGACCGCTTCGGAGACAACGGGCTGGTCGGTGTGGTTATTCTCGAGCCGCTACAGGACGGAGCACGCGAGATCGACACGTTCCTGCTGAGCTGTCGGGTGATGGGTCGCGGCGTCGAGAGTGCGCTGCTAGGGTGCGCTGCCGAGCGTGCGCGCGCCACGGGCGCGGCGCGGCTGCGCGGTCGGTTCATTCCGACCGCCAAGAATGCGCCGGCGGGGGACTGCTACTCGCGGCATGGTTTTAACCTGATCCAGCGGCTCGCGGACGGCTCGGAGGTCTGGGAACTCGATCTACTGCAGCGGAGCGTACCGGTGCCGGTGTGGCTGAGCGTCGTCGCGGTGCAACCGGTGGGCTGAGCCGCGGCGGTCGACGACCTCCTGGTAGACCTTCAGCATCGCCGCGGCCTGGATCGCGGGGGTGAATCTCTCCAGTACGTGCTGGCGTGCGGAGATTGCGAGGTGTTGGGCGAATGCCGGGTTGCCGAATAAACGCGTGATCGCATTCGCCATCGCCTCGGGTTGCTCAGCCGGCACAAGTAAACCATTCTCCTCATCGCGGATGATCTCGAGAATGCCGCCGCCGCCGATGGCCACCACCGGCCGCAAGCACGCCATGGCTTCGACCACCGCGAGGCCAAATGGCTCTTCGATTGACGGGTGCGCGACGACGTCGAGCGCCGAGTAGAAGCTGGGCATGTCGGACTGGGGCAGGAAACCGGGCAACTTCACGCACTCCTCCAGCCCCAGCGCGCCGATTCGACGTACGAGATAGTCCCGGTAGGTTCCGTCGCCGTCGGGTGAGGAATCCGCCGAGAGCCCGGCCAGGACGAGCTGTGCACTCGGAATCGTCTTCCGCACCAATACGAACGCTTCGAGCAACGTGCCCTGGCCCTTCCAGCGCATGAGGCGCGCGACGCAACCAATGACCGGCACGTCAGCGGGAAGACCGAGCCGCTGACGCATCGCCGCACGGTGCGTCGGCTCGGGCCGAAACACGACCCCATCGACTGCGTTGTGTACCGCGAACACTCGATCCGGCGCGAGGTTTGCGAGGCGCAGATACGTGTTGGCGGTGAAGTGTGACACGCCCACAACCGCGTCGGCCTGGTGCAGCCTCCAGTTGGCTAGTCGGGTCGCGTCGTGCGGATAGAACGACGTGTGTGCCTGCACGACGCAGGCGCAACCTGACAAACGCGCGAGCAGTAGCCCGAACAACGCCTGGCGTGGTCGCTCGGTCACATGAATCACATCCACATCGTTCTCGCGGCACCAACGCGCCAGGGTCACGAGATTCGCCATGCCGTGCAGGTTGTGGAGCATCGTTACGGCCTTACCCAGACCGTGCTGTTCACCGAACGTACGGCCCAGCTCCAGCGGGAGCAGGGTGAGGTCCGGGATACGTTCGAACGCCTCACGTGCCGACGCACCCGGGGGTTCGTGCGCACTGGTCGCGGCGCTGACGCGCACCTGGTTGCGATCGAGGGTCCGGGCGAGTGAGACGTGAACGGCCGCGTCCGCGCCCATGCCGCCGTGCGCGCTCAAGAAGAGGACGTGGATTCCGCGGGCCATGCTTCTATTGTGCACGCGAGCTAGCTCCGCCTCGGGGGAGCATAGCCACGAGCCTCGCCACTGCCGGGCGAGCGTCTTCGAGCGTCAGCGCTCGCAGCGCAAAAGCCACGCTCACGTAGGCGAGCCCCCCACCGATGACCGCCAGCACCAGGGCGACCGGCAGGAGGAGCGACCCGACGACGACGGTAGCGATGCCAGCGATCGTGATCCGCGCCGCGTCCCAGAGCACCCGAGCGTCGAGCAAATGCTTGGGGATCAAGATCAAGGCGCCGCCGAACATCAGCGCCTCGATCACCAGTGTGACGACCGACGCGCCGATCGCGCCATTGCCGGCGTGGCTCTCGAACACGGGGATCGCCAGGTAGTCAAGAAGTATTTTCGCCGCCGCGCCGATGAGGCCCACGACCACCCAGGGGCCTTGACGACCGATGGCCATCAGCACGACGCCAAAGACCATATCTACCGCGATGAGCGGCAATTGCAGCGAGAGGATCATCATCATAGGGATGGCATTGTCGAAATCCTCCGGCCAGCCGAACAGTGACGGGACAGCCGGCGCCACCACGACAATACCCGCGGTCATCGGCACCATGAGCAGCAAGATGACGCGCAGCGTTTTGCTGACGGTGCGCCGGATCGTCTCGGACGAATTCACGCTGCGGCTGAGCGCGGGGAAGAGCGGGGTCATGATCAGCGTCGGCATGAAGATGGGAATCGAGAAGACGCGGTACGCGGCCGCATACCACCCAACCTCGGCCGCCGGAACGAACACCCCCAGGAGGACCCGATCAATCCCGCCGGTAATGGCTACGGTGAGATTCCACAACAGAAACGGGAACCCGCCCCAGGTGAAGTCGCGAATCTCGCGCCCGAGGGTCAGCCCGAGAGGGGGCAGACTCGGGCGCAGCCCGGAGAGCTTCCAACCGATCGCCGTCGACGCTACCGACACGGCGCCGACAATGAACGTATACACAAAGACATCGCCGCCGGCGAGCAGGCCGACCACCCCCAGGACCTGACCAGCCACAACACTCAGGGCGTTGAACCACGCGTACTGCCGGTGCAGCTCACGCCCCCGAAAGGACGACAGCAACACGGTTTGTGCGGGCGTGATGAGCATCATCAGCAGGGCCACGTCCAGCACCCGCAGATCCACCAGCGCAAATGCCCCGAACGTACCGAGCCCGAGGATCGCCAGGGCGCCCAGCACCGTAGTGACCGTCTGCACCAGGAGCGCGACCCCGGCGTCCTGACGCAGCGTCGCCGGGCTCTGCGCGACGCGCCGAACCAGGTATTCCGATACACCCAGGCTCGTTGCGGTCGCGGCAAGCGTGACGATCGTGAAGGCGATCGTGAACTCGCCCAGACCGTTGGCGCCGAGAAGCCGTGGCGCGGCGATGGTGGTGAGCAGGGTGCCTGCCCAGGTCAGCGGCTGCGTGCTCAGCAAGGCCAGGGCACCGCGAGTCACGCTTTCGCCGACCGGCGGACGCGGCGTTGCCGAGTCAACGGGTTCGGGTGCAGCCGCTACGCCCGTGTGGCCGACGACGGGCACTTCAACGGTTGGCGTCGGCACGAGCCCCGATGCCGATTAGCCAAACTGGACTCGTCTGTTGCATCCCAATCAGTCTGCCGAAATGGCGCGGTGTGTGCCATTTGAGCGCGGTATGGTTTTGGTTGAGCAGCGAGGAGACAAATTCGCACACAGCCGATCAACCGGAACTTAACCGTCGCGGAACGTGTAACAGATTCAGGACGTGGCAAACTCCCGGCTATGCTGGCTCGAGGACTGATTGCGTTTGCGTTGGCGGCCTTAGTGGCGCTCTTGCCCGCCTCGCACGGCCCCCAGCCAGTGCTGGCGGCCGAAGGCGGGGTGCCGTCAGTTACCGACCCGCGCTTCTTCGCTGGCGTCAACTTGCCATGGTTCAACTGGGGCTGCGATTTCGGCTGCGGCGCCGCGAACGGCGCCAGTTCGCCGACAGTGCGCGCCGCCCTGACGGAGGCGTTCGCACGCCTCCAGGGCGCCGGGGTGCACACCGTCCGCTGGTGGACATTCGAAGGTGACGCCTCCCAGATCACCCGCGACGCCGCAGGATCTCCAACCGGACTCAACCCGAACGTCTATGCCGACTTCGATGCCGCGCTCGCGCTGGCTGACCAGTACGACCTCGCATTCGACTTCGTCCTGTTCTCGCCGCCCACCGGCCTACCACGCGCGTGGTTGGTGGATCCGAATCGGCGCCAGCAGTTGGCGAACACGCTTGCGCCACTCTTCGAACGCTACAAGGACAACCCGCGCATCCTGGCCTGGGAGATCTTCAATGAGCCCGAGTACGATATTCAGGCCAACAAGATCCCCCTGGAAGCCGTCCAGGCCACGGTGAAATTGTTGGCCAGCACCGTGCACGCCCATACGGCGACAGCGGTCACCGTTGGCGAAGCCACCCTCGAAGGTGTGCCGCTGTGGTCGGGCCTGGGCCTCGACTTCCACTCGCCCCACTGGTATGACAACATGGCCTCGGGTCTGATGTGCGCGAGGTGCAGCGACGTTGCCACCATTCGTGCCACGTACCCATTCGACGGATTGCCAATCGTTCTGGGTGAGTTCTACGGTGGCCCGGACGTGGACACGCTGCAGCGCCTGAGGGACTTTCGCGCCAAGGGCTTTGCTGGCGCGTGGACGTGGTCGCTGTTTACCGAGAAAACCAGTGACGGCAAGCGCACCGATTTGAATGCGGTCACGAAATTCATCGCGAGTGATTCTGGCGCTGCGCCGGTCGTATCGGCGCCGCCAGGAGCCACTCCCGAGGCAGTTACGACGGTGCAACTGCTGACCAACTGGGTCTCGCCCACCTACGCGTCGCCCGGCGATGTGGTCACCTTCCACCAGGACGTCGCGAGCACGCGCGACGCAACAGTGCTCGTCGATTTCGAGGTCTACGACACCAAGGGCACGAAGGTTTCACAGACAGCGCTCGACAACCAGTCGCTGTCCGCTGGCGTGCTGAGTTCATTCAGTGCGACCTTCACGCTGCCCGGGTCGCTGCCGCCGGGCCAGTACATCCTGAAAACGGGCGCGTTCGCGGCGGGCTGGGGCACTATGTATGCGTGGAGCGATACGGCCGGCGCCTTTATCGTGGCGCCCCCGGCCGATGAATGACAACCTTCGCGCGATTGTGATCGGCAGCGGCCCGACCGGGGCCACGGCGGCCCTGATGCTCCTCGAACGGGGCATCCCGGTTACGCTGTTGGAGTCTGGTCAGGCCTTTGAGGCCGGACTTGTTGTGCGGGCCCTCGGCCGCAATCTTTTCCGCAAGTGGGCCACCAATCACGAACGGTATCAGTACGTCGCCACGGGTGATCCGGACACTGAGTGGCTGAGTGCGCTGACACCTGGGGGCCTGTCCAACTACTGGACCGGCGCCGTCCCACGCTTCGCGCCAGAAGATTTTTTCGAAGGTGAGCGCCTGCACGAACGGTATCGCTGGCCTGTTTCGTATGCCGAGCTCGCGCCGTATTACACACATGCCGAGCGATTGCTCGGGGTGGTCGGCGAGCGGCGCGCCATCCCACAATTGTCTACCCCCGAGGCGCTGGTGCAGGAGCGTCAGCTACCCATAGCGTGGCGCCGGGTCGCCGAACAGGCGGCGCGCCGCGGCCAGGGACTCGTGTACATGCCCATTGCCGACGGTCCGAACTGGACCGTTCGGTGGGCTGGCGCAGCGTTCAACTCCTACGCGGGGATCGTCTCACGCCTCGGGCATTACAGTCACTTCGAGCTCCGGCTCGGGGCACATGCCCAGCGGCTCACGTGGAACCCGGCCCTGGGCCGGGTGGATGGCGTGGAGTACGTCGATCGCGCGACAGGTACTCCCCACCATGTCAAAGCTAATGCTGTCGTGGTTGCCGCGGGTCCACTTGCCAGCCCAAAGCTGCTGCTTCAGTCCGTCTCGGCAGATTTCCCAGCGGGTCTCGGAAATGGCCACGGCGTGCTTGGCCACTTCCTCCACGATCATCCGAAAGACTGGTGTGTGCTCGAATTGGACCGTGCACTGCCGCGACTGGATCAGCCGCTGTACCTGAGCCGTGCCCCGTACGCGCAGTCACCCCCGCTCAGCGGCGCGTCCCTCACGATCGGCCCGCTCGCCAAAGTAGACCGAGTCCTTTCGTTCGCGGGGGCAACCACGAACCGATTCGGGCTCGTGACATTTGCCACCATGCTGCCCGAGGCCGTCAATTACGTACGCCTCCATCCGGACAAACGCGACCAGTTCGGCATGCCGGTGCTCGATATTCACCTGCGGTATGGGAACGACGTGGCTCAGTCCGTCGCCGCGGCGCACGCCCGCTTGCGGGCGATCCTCGACCAGGCGGGCTTCAGAATTACGCTCGACTGCCCACTCGACAAACTGGTGCCGGGCGCGTCGGCGCACTACGCGGGCGCCGCGCGCATGCACGCTTCGCCCGAATTTGGCGTGCTCAACGCCTGGAATCGTCTCCACGCGGCTGACAACGTCGCGGTGGTCGATGCCAGCAGCTTCACCACCGCGGTGGAGAAGAATCCGACGCTGACTGCCATGGCCCTGGCGGCTCGAGCCGCGGACCGCCTGGCCGATGATCTGAGGACCGATGCACTGAATCTGGGGACCCCGCGCCGGCATGCAATACCGTCGCTTCGGTAATACCGACCTCACGACGTCCGAGGTCGGCTTCGGATGCGCCCGGATCGGCGGCGTTTTTCAGGGCAGCAGCCGCCTCGAATTGGTCAGCCTGTTGCGTTGCGCGTTCGATCACGGGGTGACGTTCTTCGATACCGCGGACATGTACACGCAGGGCGAGAGCGAACGCCTGGTGGGTGAGGCGTTTCAGCACGACCGCAGCCGAGTCGTCATCGCGACAAAGTTCGGCTACAGGTCGCTGCCACACAAGCGTGTCCTGAATCGCGTCAAACCGCTCTTGAAGCCGCTCATCGCTCGCCTCGGGCTGAAATCGCAGCACGTGCACGCCAGCTTGCGCGGCACGGTTTCGCAGCAGGACTTTTCGCCGGCGTACCTCGCCAGTGCCCTTGAGGCGAGCCTCCGTCGATTGAAAACCGACTATATCGACATCTATCAGCTGCATGATCCGCCGCTCGAGGTGCTGGAACGCGGCGAGTTTGTGGAATCGCTCGACCGGCTGCGCCAGCAGGGCAAGGTGCGGCATTGGGGCGTCGCGTGCCAGCAGCCGGAGGACGCGCTCGTGTCGCTCGGCTACCCATCGATCGGATCGATTCAGGTGGGGCTAAGCGTTCTGGAGCAAGCCGCGCTCGATGCCGCGATACCGCGCGCGGCCGAGCGCGGGACCGGGATCATCGCCCGCCAGGTCTTTGCCAGCGGACTGCTCACCCGACGGGTCGATTTGCTGAAGCTGGAGGACATCGACTCCGACCCGGAGGTTGCTGTGCGCAAGCGCGATCAGCTCGCGGCCTACGCAGCGATCGCCCAGCGCTGCGGCCGCACTCCAACCGAGATGGCGCTGCAATTCGCACTGGCGAGACCAGACGTATCGGTGGTCCTGCTCGGTATCTCGCGCGCGGACCAGGTTGAACCGAACCTGCGCGCGCTGCAAGCCAATAAGCTAACTGCCGAGGAGCAGCGGCTGCTTACGGCGTCCAGACGGCCCGGCCGATGATGGACACAGGTCAACCAGCCTGTCGTGTCCACTCAACTGAATCGCAACCCTTGGGCAACTGACGTTTCCAGCCTCGCCCAGCACACTCCCGACGATGTCCAGTAGCAAACGCTTGCCTGGCGTGGATGGCCTGCGCGCCGTGGCGGCGCTCTGGGTCGTGTTATTCCACATGACAGCGTTCAGCCACGCGCAGTTCCCTCAGATTCCGGGTCTCGACCTGTTCTTGAAGAGTGGCTCGACCGGCGTGAGCTTGTTTCTGGTCCTCAGCGGCTTTTGCCTGTTCCTGCCGTTCGCCGGCGGGCGCACCGCACGCTTCAAGGTGGGCGAGTTCTTTCGTCGCCGTTCCAAACGGCTGATGCCGGCGTATTACGTCGCGTTGCTGCTGGCTCTGGCGCTGGCGTTTGTGTCGCCGGCTGTCCTGGGCGTGCCGCAGCTGACGCTCGGCGAGGCGGCGTGGCAGATGGCCACCCACCTCACGCTCATGCACACCCTGTTTCCTGACACGTTTTACAGCTTGAACGGTGCGTTCTGGTCGCTAGGCCTCGAGTGGCAGTTGTATCTCGCCCTGCCCCTGTTGGTCTGGCTCACCAGCCGCTTCGGCCTACTCAGCGCGCTAGGCTTGGCCGTTGCCGTCAACATGGCCTACCGGCTGGGCCTCGGCCTGGCAATGAGCTCCGGAGTGCTCGACGCCAACGGGCTGCTGGCTATCGCGGTATTCCCGAACCAGTTGCCGGGCAGATGGGCTGAATTCGCGTTCGGCATGCTGGCCGCCGACCTGTACGCCAGCGGCCGACTCGAGCGGTGGGCACGCTTCGTTCCAGCCATGCTCGTCGCGATGGTTGCCCTGATTCCGACCAGCTTCCTGGCCGCCCGGTTTGAGCTTGCCCACATCGTATACGGCTTACTCTTCTTCACGCTGCTCTGCGTCGTGATCGCGTCCGACAATCGCGTGGCTCGTCTGTTGGCCTGGCGGCCGCTCGTGGCGCTCGGGACGATGTCCTACAGCCTGTACCTGGTGCATCAACCGGTGATTCAGTTTCTGGCCACCTGGCTCGAGCTGTACCGACCCGACCTGTCGCCGACGCTGGTGTTTGTGGCGCTTGTCCTGAGCTTTCCGCTCATCTTGCTGCTTGCCTGGACGCTCTTCCTCACCGTCGAACGTCGCACGCTCGGCGGCGCAGGTAACACCCTCGTGCCGAGGATCGCCTTTCCGATGTTTTCAACGGGCCAGACCGCCCCAGCAATCATCGCTCCGGAGTCACCGCGTCGACCGGCCACAGCCCCGCGTCCTTAGCCAGATCGCCAGCGTTTCCCGTAACGATCGTTCCGGCGGGTGCCCACGGGGTGTCAGCGGTCCAGTACTGGAGTGTGCCGCGTTCCAGCCGGACACTCACCAGCGAACCGTACTGCTTGATGGAGAGCGGCAAGCCGTACAGCGTCAGGATGCCTGGATCCTGGGCGTAGAAGTCGCTCAGTTCAGGATATCCGTCGAGGAGCGCCACCTGGCCGGCATCGGGTCCCGAGGGTGGCACCTGGCGCACGTTGTCCAGCCAGATATCGGCGCCACGGGCTGACAGATCGTCCAGGATGTTGACGGGGACGACCTGGTTCAACTCTGGCTGCCACTGCAAGGCGCCTTTCTGGAACGCCTGTGTCAGCAAGCCGCCGTACTCAAAGCGCTTGCTGATCGGATATCCGAGTCGCTGGACACCGCCCAAACGCTGGAACTCAGTCCAGAATGCGGCATCGGCATCATCGACAATCGAGAAGCCCGCGTCACCGGCGCCGTCGAAGCCGTTCGCCTGCTTGTAGAACCACCCATTGCTGAGCGGACCGTCGAGTGTGTCCGCCGGCGGCGGCGCGACGACCAGCGCAAACAAGCTCAGGTGTGGCACGGCGCAGTCGACCGCGGAACCGCTGGCTGTACAGGGGAGCGCCACCCAGGCATCGTTGTTCCACGCCGCCACCTTCAGACGATCGAGGTTGCCACCCGCGGCACTGATTTCCGCGTCGCTCAGCTGATACTCGAGTGCCAGCGGAACGGACGAGTGACTGACCTGGTTGGCCGCGCCGAGCTCATTGAGGGTGATCGCGAACGCCATGTCGCCCAGTGCGAAGCCATCCGCGGGCCCGGGCACGGCACCGGAGTCCATCACCAGCACGTTGAGATCGGCGCCGCCGGGTCCGACGACGTTGGAAGGCACGCTGACGGACAGTCGATCGCTGGTCAAGACGCCTCCCCACCCGTACACGGCGACTTGCCACAGGTGTGGCGCCGAGACCGCTGGCGCAGCAGGCGCTAGCGGCAACTGGACCATGTTGAGATCCGCGGGTGGGCCGGCCGCGGGCTCGACCGAATTGGCCTCGGCCTGGCCGGGGTTGGCCACGGGCGCGGGCGCGCCTGAGGGGGTGGCCCCGCCACCGCCACCGCCGGACGCGCGCGTCGTGCCGCCGCCTCCGCCAGTCGCGGGCGAGCCGCCGCCGGGTCCGCCTGGTACGGGCGGGGAGCTCGCCAGGGAGCTAGCCCCGCCGGGTGGGGGCGCTGCCCCGCTGTCAGCGCTCGGCGCGGGTTTAGCGGTGGCCGAGCCCCTGGTTTGGGTGTGGCCGCTTACCGAAGCTGGCGTGCTGGGCGGAGCTGGCGTGTTGGTCGGCGTACGGGTGCCACCGTTCGCCGGCGTTGGGGTGGCCGGCGTCGGCGTAGGATTCACTCCTCCGACAAAGCTCGCCAGCTGCGAGAAATCACGATTGGCTGGTACGTCGGCAGCCGGCCACACTTCAAAACCCATATTGTCCCAGTGGCGTTCATCAGAGAATGGGAAGCCGTAGCCAGATGGATAGCTGGCGCCGCAGACGTTACTACCGGATGTTGTTCCCAACGCCGGATCGTTGAACCAGTACGCATTGAGCGGATAGCACAGCCCGGCGCCGTTGTCCTTAAACGTCTTCAGGTCATTGACGTCCGCTTCCGAGTGATACAGATAGTGGCTGTAGTACGCCTTCAGCGGCACATTCGCCCATGGGAAGCTCCCGGCGGGAATGTCAGATTGCACAATCAGCTGACCATCTTCGAACAGCGCAGCGTGGTCCTGGGTGAGGAAGAAGTCAAAGCGGTCGCGATCGTCGAGGCCGAGACCGTTCTTGCTGAAGTGAACGCGGTTGTACATCTCGCCGCTGCCACAACTGATTGGCGCCCCACCAACGTTTGCTTCCTGACCCCACAGCCTGGCCCCATTCGCGCGGCCGCCAGCTGAGCCGGTCGGCGTCCGGTCGGACGCGGACTTGGGGCCGGTAAAGATGTCGAGCGTGCAGCCACCGTCTTTAACTTCCATGAAGATTGCTTGATCGGCGTTATTGACCGGCAGCGCGCCCGGATCCCACGCCTGAATTGGATCCGACGCCGGCGCCAGGTCGAACGCCAACCAGCGCCTGAAGCTCTGGTGGCCATCGACCTCCATCGTCAGGTGCAACGCCTTGCCACTCGAGATCTCGAGGGTCTGGCGGGGGGTCATGGACATGGAGCTGTACAGGGTGTGCGAAGGTGCGCTGGTGGTCTTTGGGGTTGCTCCGTCGAACAACATATCCATGAAGTGGTCACTGGCAATGAACGGCATCGAGTTGGTGTTGTCCGCCTGGCGAAACTCGATGGTCCACTCTTTCGGAGTGCCGGCATTCAGGCTGTAGGTCTTCGAGCCGAAATTGCCCGCCTTGTCCCTGCCGACGTCGTCGCGCGCAGTTTGTGTGATCGTGCCGTTTTCCCCATTTTCGAACGTATCGAAGAATTGTTGCGTGGCGCTGGGGCGGGCCGGGATTGCCTTGAGATCCGGACGCGCCTGGACCACGAAGGGCTGTGAGCGAGCAATTACCTGGGGTCGATTCGAAAATGGTCCCTGGCCATTTGTGGAGATATTGCCGTCGAGGGTCGGGCCTTTGTTGCTGCCCAGCATGGCCCCGGGCTGCAGCGCGCCGACGATTGGCAGAGTCTGCGCGCCGGTATACAGGTTTGCTTGTGAAACTGGACCGAGTTGATCGACGGCTTCGACGACCAGCGTGTGCGGCTGGCCATCACCCAGGGAGTTCCACTCGATCTCCGTGGCTGGGCCATCGAGTACCTGCGGGCCACCGGTTGCTCCGTTCGCGACCTGATAGGGAAACACCGGCGTCACGCCGTCGGCCTGCGCCACAAAGTGGTTCAAGCAGAAGAGTCCTGGACAACCGGCCGAGGGAGTCAGGTGTGCCAGACCGGCGTATTTGACGACCGTCGGAGCCGCACTATCGTACACGCGGTAGTCCCGTGCACCGGGTACTGGCTGATAGAAGACTCGGGCCGAGGAGTTGTTTGGGGCTACGCCGGCGACCGCGAGATTCGCCACTGCCTGGGCGTTTGCCGGACGCTCGTGGAGCTCGGGTATGCCTGATGCGACGACGAATGCGACAGCGACAACCCCGACGAAGGTCGGGATCCAACGCACCTGCGCAATGCACAACAAGGGCCGCATTCAGTCAACTCCTGGGGCTGGGGTTAGCTGGCTGACCACGGGCCGTCGATCGGCCCGGAGACTTACAACTTTGGCACAATGTCTGGTGAGAAGACGGGCGAAAAAGCCAGTCACATGGTGCCGGTTTGAATTGCAGGCGCCACAATACCACATCCAGTGGCGCGCTTTATCCAGTTCAGCGTTAAAGGACCACGTCATGGCCGGCCCAGCGTGGGCAAAGCGGTTTGCACGTGTGCTGCTCACGTACAGTCACTTCCGTCCCCGATTTTGCGTTTCGGTGTCAGACGGGTTAGAACCCGCAACACGCGAAGAGCCGAACCCGTTACGTTGCTGTGGCCAGATATTTTCAATCGGGGTCACCTGTGGTCATGCAGGCCGGATCTGTAGGCCCGATGTTTGGGCGGATCTGCTGTGGAAGGATGAAACCGATGGTGCGTCAATTCAAATCCGCGGGCCCCGTGTCACGTGTCGTGGCGAGCGCCGCTATTTCGCTGGTGGTGGCGACAGCGCTGCTGATGCCGCTGTCGGCGAGTCGCGCGCAGGCCCTGTCCGCGGCGTTACCGTCGCACTTCAGCTTTGGGCTGCAAGCGTCGCCAGCCGATGCCTGGCTGACCAACAGCGGCATTGCGTGGGACTTTACGTACCAGTACCTGGCCGGGGGTGTAAACACCAACAGCGGCTGGGAGACCTGGAACGCGGGCGGGCAGTTCCCGCTGTACTACGCACAGAACGCGGCGTCGAAGGGTCGGATCCCCATGTTCCCGTACTACGAGCTGCTGCAAAGTAGCGGTAGCTGCGGCAGCTGCGGCGAGAACCAGCGCGACATCACGAATTTGAATACGCCCGCGCTGATGCTGGCGTATTACCAGAACTTTGCCCTGCTGATGAAGCGACTGGGCCCCGGTACCTATGATGGCATCCAGGGGTTTGGCAAGCCCGCGCTGATCAACGTGGAACCAGACATGAGCGGTGGCTACGCCATGCAAGCAGTGAACAACAACGGTGTCTGCTTCGGGTTCTGCACCGGTCAGGGCAACAACCCTGGTCTACTCAAAGCCGCGGTTGCGACCACCGGGTATGCCGATGTCGTCGGATATGCCGACACCTACGCGGGATTCACGCAGGCGCTTGCCCACTTGCGGGACCTGTACGCGCCAAACGTCCTGCTCGGCCCGAACATCAGCTCCTGGGCGACGGGCGATGACATCGGTACGGATAGCAATCCAGCTACCAACGGCGCCGCCCTCGGCCAGCAAGTCGGCACGTTTCTGAGTCAGACCGGCGCGCACGACGTGCTATTCGACGATCCGCTGGATCGTGATGCGGGGCAATACAAGGCGCTGTTTGGCCAGAACCGTTGGTGGGATCGGCTGAATGTCAAGTTCCCGAATTTTCAGCGTTGGGAGCAGTATGTCAAGGCAACCAGCGTCGCGGACGGCGGCAAGAGTGCCTTGCTCTGGCAAGTGCCAATTGGCAATCAGTATTTCGACACGGTGAACAACACGAACGGGCACTACCAGGACAACCGGGCTGAGTACATTTTCGGGCACGTACCAGAATTGATTCAGAGCGGCATTGTTGGCGCGATGTTCGGCGCCGGCAATTCGGGCAACACGGTTGAGTCCGACGCGACTGGAGATGGCATCACAAACCCGGCCTCGTTCTGCACCACCGACGGCGTCAGCTCCGGCCAGGTCTGCAACACCCAGGTCTCGACCGTCGCCGATGACGACGGCGGGTATATCCGCATGCAGGGCCTGGCGTACTACAAGAACCCGGTCCCACTGTCCGGCTCACCGCCCACCAGCACCCCCACCCTATCCACGACCGGCACGCCCACCGCCACCCCGACCAGCACGCCGGCCGTGACGGCGACCGCAACGCCAACGTCCAATGCGAGCTATGCCACCAGCGCCAGCGCCTCGCCAGGCTCGGTAACCCGTGGAGGGATGCTGTCGGTCGCGGCGTCGTTGACCAGTTCGGCAACGTCCTCAGGCCTGGTGGACATCGAGATATTCGATCCGTCGGGTGCCAAAGTCTTCCAGCAGGACTGGGACAATCAGGCTTTCACCCCGGGCGTGGCGCGTCTGTACGCGTCCACGTGGCAGGTGCCGAGCGGCGCCACCCTGGGGAACTACAGGGTGTCTGTGGCTGTCTTCAAGCCCGGGTGGGGCCCGCTGGTGATCTGGAACGGCTCGGCCGCGGCGTTCTCCGTCGTGGCCACTTCGACGGCGACGCCGACCAACACGGCGGTGCCGACGGCGACCAACACGGCGGTCCCGACGGCGACCCCGACCAGAACGTCCGTACCGACGGCGACGCCGCCGCCACCGCCATACACCAGTAGCGCGAGCGTGTCGCCCGGCAATGTGCCAGCCGGCAGCACCCTGTCGATCAATGCCTCGGTCAAGAGCACAACCGCCTCGACAGTCGGGATCGCCATCATGGTGAAAGATCCGTCTGGAGCGTTGGTCTCCCATACGCTCTGGAACTCCGAATCGTTCACGGCTGGTCAGACGAAGCCGTATTCAGCCCAGTGGACCGTGCCCGCCTCGGCCCCCAAAGGCCCCTACACCGTCACCGTCGGCGTCGCCTCTGTGGGCTGGGGCATCTGGTACAGCTGGAACGGCAACGCTGGGACATTCACGGTCCAATAACGGGGCGCTTGGCTGGCGGCGCCCGTCTCAACCCGGGCTCAACCGCCAGCCTACCCCTCGCGCCGCCAGCTGAACGCAGAGTTAGGGGGTGACTCGTCCCTCAAGGCCCGGCGGCCGGCGTCGCGGCGTGCCGCGCCTGGCGTGGGTCGCGGCGCTGGCCGGCATGCTGCTGGTACTCGGCGCCGCGGTTGGGACGGCCGTGGTGCATTCGCGTGGGGTCTCCTTGACCAGCGTGGCGGCGGCGGCGTGGCGCCGCGTTGTCCCCCGCCAGCAACAGCCCGCGACGTGGCGCGAGTCGGCGCCGCCGAATGGCGTGCTGCTGAAAGTGGACACCAGTGGCGTGCTGAGGCCAATCAGCCCCCTGATTTACGGCCTGGGGGCTGCCAGCACGGATGAATTGGCCGGTACCGGGGCGACGCTGAACCGCTGGGGTGGCAATCCGAACAGTCGCTACAACTGGGCAAACGGCAATGCGTGGAACGCTGCACGGGATTGGGAATTTCGCAACTATGGGTCGGATGGCAGCTCGATTGGCGCGCCGTCGCAGGCCGCCGACCGATTCGTGGCCACCAACCAGGCGCGTGGCGTGACAAGCCTGATCACTGTCCCCGCCCTGGGCTGGGTAGCGAGCACTGGTAATCGAGAACTGGCGTCAGTCGGCGTCCCCGCGGACGGCGGGCCGCCCGTTGGCGACGGGTCAACCGGAGCGATCCTCGGTTACGATCCGTCATTCAATCGCCACGCCACCTCGGTTGCCTCGTTCCCCCGCAAGGCGGCGCCCTTTGCCGACCCGCCCGACCAGAAAGCCGGCGTTGTCTTTCAGGACGAGTGGGTCTCACATCTGGTCAACCGCTTCGGGCCGGCCGACACCGGCGGTGTACGCTTCTACGCGATTGACAATGAACCCGACCTGTGGTCTACCACCCATACCGACGTTCACCCGGTTCAACCGGACTACACCGAGGAGCTTACGAGCTTCCTGGACTACGCCGAAGCCGTCAAAGACGTAGATCCAGCAGCCCAGATCCTTGGCCCGAGCCTGTCGGGTTGGACTGCAATGTTCTACTCGGCACGCGATCGCGGCACTGACGCCTACCGAACCCACGCGGATCGCGTGGCGCATGGCAATATGCCGTTTTTACCCTGGTGGCTGGAACAGGTCCGCCAGCACGATCAGCAGGTTGGGCGACGCACCCTGGATGTGCTCGATGTTCACGACTACCCCCAGGCAAACGGGGTTTGGGGCGGCGCCACGGATGAACAGACAAATCGAGTGCGGGTCCGTTCCACACGTTCGCTCTGGGACCCGACTTACATCGACGAGTCGTGGATCGCGGATTCCGTCCAGTTGATCCCGCGCTTGCGCGGGTGGATCGACCAGTACTACCCGGGCACGAAGCTGGCTATCGGTGAGTGGAACTGGGGCGCCGACACCACCCTGAACGGAGCGGTCGCGATTGCCGACGTGCTGGGCATCTTTGGGCGCGAGGGCGTCGACATGGCGGCGTACTGGACCAGTCCGCACCCCGGTAGCCCGGGCGCGAACGCGTTCCGCATGTACACCAACTACGACGGTCAGGGGCACGGCTTCGGGGATCTCGCACTGGCTGCCACCTCCAGCGCACCCGACGACGTCGCCGTCTTTGCTTCCCGAGACAGTGTCACCGGCGATACCCTGGTGATGGTCATCAATCAGCGTCCGGATGTTCCGCTGACGACCACCGTTCAGCTCAGCGGCATGGGTGCGACGGTAGCCGAGCTGTACCGGCTCGACGCCACCGCGCCCCACGTGCAGGACCAGGGCTTGTTTGAAACAAGCCCTGGCGAGTTGCACCTGGTCCTCCCGCCGGAGTCCATCAGCCTGGTGCGCATCCAGGCCCCGTAGGCGACCTCTAGCGGATGGTGATGGTGCTGGCGTTAGTGTTCCAGTAGTTCCAGGTGGTCCAGCCTACCGAGGCGACGCCAATCTTGACGGTGTACACACCGAGCGCTGTTCCAGTGGGTACTGCCCACTGCGCCGAGTAGGCTTTGGTCTGACCGGCCGTGAATGATTCGGAGTTCCAGAGCGTATGCGAGACTATCGCTCCAGACGCGTTAACCACCTCGATGGCGATCCCTTGAGTGGATGCATTCGTGCTCTTGACCAGGGCATTGATCGTCACTGTGCTGCCGGCTGACAGCGCACCCGGGGAAACGCTTGCACTGCTCGTGTAGACTTGCTGGACCGGCGTCGGAGTGGGGGACGGAACCGGGTTTGGGGTCGGGGTTGGCCCACTCGATGAGTTGGTTTCTGCGTAGCGCCACAGACCCGAAGACCAGTTCGCGGTGAGGATGATCCACTGACTGCCGGAGCTCACGACTGCCGCCTGGGCCGGGCCTTGCGTCATGCCCGCCGGACGAGGTGGTGTGGACCATCCCGACATGCCTGGTTGTGCGGCTAATTCGTGGCCAGGATCGACGTTGCAGCCGATGCCACACGCCCAGCCAAAGGCAGAAAAGACGTTGTTCGGCGTACCGAAGACGATGGCTCCCTGACCGTTGGCGCCGACGTGGGACCAGGTTTGACCGTAGTCAGCGCTGCGCAACGCCCCCCAGCCGAGTCCCGAGTAGGCGCCCGCCATGTAGACGGTCCCGTTGGTATCCGGCTGATAAATCTGTCCGTCACCGTGAGGATGTTCGTTGCTGTCGACACGCGTCCAGCCCGCGCCGGCATTGGCAGTTCGCCAGGTCCCGACCACGCCGCCGGTGCCCTGCGCCATCCACAACCAGGTGTTGCGTGTCGACGCAGCCGTACCGGTGTTGATGAAGAAGAAGGTCGCGGTGCCACCTGGTTCGTTCATGCCGCTGGCCTGGGTGACGCTGGTCCAGTTCTGCCCGCCATCAATGCTCTGATATGACGCGTTCAGTTCGTGTGCGGCCATGAGCAGGTGATTGCCGTCGTATGGATCGACCTGCGGGGGATAGACGTCCTGGCGGTTACCGGCCGGTGCGACCGTGTAATTGGTCCAGCTGACGCCACCATCAAGTGACCGCCAGAAGCCCATGCCGGTGCCACGGATGGCAGCCGAGTACAGGATGGGCGGACCTCCAGGAGCGCCAGGGGCGATCGCGATGCCACCCGCGCCGTTGGCGCCAGCACCACCGGTGCCCGTGTTTATCGGGCCGTTCCAGGTTTGGCCATAGTCAGTCGATTTCCAGATGCCCTGGCAATCGAAGTGGGTGTACAGATTTGACGGCCTGGCTGGGTCAGAGACGACCGAGATGGTGCCAAAGTTGCCGCAGTCGAGCGTACTCGTGAGGTTCGCATTCGCGGGCGTGACATTGCTCCACTGGCCGGTCTGTCCGCTGGAGACGCTGGTCGGAGTAGATGTGGGTGCGCTCGCCATCTGAGTCGGCGTCGGGGTCGCGGTCCTCGCCATCTGGGTCGGCGTCGGAGTCGCCGTATTGGCCGCCGGGGTGGGTGAAATGGTTGGAGTGGCGGATGCCATCGGCGTAGATGTCGGCGCGCCGGGGGTGGCGGAGGCGGAGGCCATCGGCGTAGGTGTCGGCGAGCCCGAAGGGTTCACGAAGACCGGTGGTTGGATTGATGGCGCCTGCACCCCGGCGCGATAGGTTGAGAAGTCGCCATTGGTCGGCACGTCGGCGCCCGCGAGCACCTCGAAACCCATATTGTCCCAATGCCGCTCGTCTGAGTACGGGAAGCCGTAGCCCGCGGGATAGGTCGCGTTGCAGTCATTGCTACTGGCGGTGGTGCCGCCGAGCGGAGAATTGAACCAGTACGAATTCAGCGGGTAGCACAAGCCAGCGCCATTGTCCTGAAAGGTCTTCAGGTCAATGATATCCGCGTCGGTGTGATACACATAGTGGGTGTAGTAGGCTTTGAGGGGCACGTTCGCAAAGGGGAAGCTGCCAGCCGGAATATCGGACTGGACAATCAGCTGGCCGTCTTCGAACAATGCCGCATGCGTTGCCGTGATGTAGAAGTCGAACCGCGAGCGTTCGTCGAGGCCGAAGCCGTTTTTGCTGTAACGCATCGCGTTGAACATTTCTGGTCCGCCACACATGACCGCGCCGCCGCCAGATGAGCCTGCCTGGCCCCAGAGCCTGGCGCCATGTGCGGCGCCACCAGCGGTTCCCGTCGCAATTGGGTTGGTCGCAGAGGTTGGGCCATTGAAGATGTCAAGCGTGCAGCCACCGTCCTTGATCTCCACATAGATGCCCTGGTCGGACGTATTGATGGGGCGGCCAAGGGCCTCCCAGTTCTGGAGTGGATCGGATGCTGGCGAGAGGTCGAACGCCAGCCAGCGCCTGAAGCTTTGGTGGCCGTCGACTTCCATGGTCAGGTGGATGGCCTTGCCACCGGACATGTCCAGATTCGGGCGTGGCGTCATGGCCATGGAGCCGTAGATCGTGTGTGTGGGCGCGCTGCCGCCCGGCGTCGAGCCATCGAACAGCATGTCCATGAAGTGGTCTGCCGAGATGAATGGCATCGAGTTGTTGTTGTCCGCTTGGCGGTACTCGATCGTCCACTCCTTGGGCGTGCCCGCGTTCAGGCTATACGTCATCGAACCGAGGTTGCCCGCGGCGTCGCGGTTGGTATCCTGACGTGCGGTCTGCTTGAGTGTGGCATTCTCGGCGTTTTCGAACGTGTCGTAGAACGCCTGGGATGCGCTCGGCCGAGACGGAATGGCCGCGAGGCTCGGGCGTGCTTGGACCTGAAACGGCTGTGACCTGGCAAGCACCTGGGGTTGGTTCGTGTATGGCCCCTGTCCGTTGGTCGAGGTGTTGCCGTCACCCGTTGATCCCTTGTTACCGCCCAGCATGGCGCCGGCGGGGGGCGGGCTGAGGACGGCCTGGTTCTGCAATCCCGTATACAGACTCCCCTGGGGAACGGGGCCGATCGCATCGACGGCCTCGACGACCAGCGTGTGCGGCTGGCCATCGCCAAGTGAGTTCCATTCGATCTCGTTGGCTGGGCCATCGAGGACCTGGGGGCCACCACTGGGGCCGTTCGCGATCTGGTACGGGAACACCGGGGTTACGCCGTCAGCCTGCACCGCAAAATGATTCAGGCAGTATGGGCCGGGACAGTTTGCGGAGGCGGTCGCGTGGTACAGGCCCGCGTACTTCACACTCGACGGACTCGCAAGGTCGTAGACCCGGTAGTCCTTTGCACCGGCAACGGGTTGAAAATAAATCTTGGCCGACGAGTTGTTCGCGGCGACTCCGGTTACGCCGACCATCGCGGCCACCTGGACGCCACCTACGTCGACCTTGCGCTCCGACTGAGACAGCAGGAAGACGCCGGCCGCAATAGCTAAGGATGCGGTCATGGCCCCCGCCGCGAGAACGCGGCGCGGCGGTCTTCGGAACGAGTTCCATTTCCAAGTCGAGCGAAGGCGCGAAAACATCACAAGAGTCCCATGTCCGACAAAGTGACGCAAGTCGCGCACCCGGAGTCCGGCGAGGCTGTCACTCTTGGGCGACAATCGCGTTACGGGCTTTGCGAAAAAAGGCCCGTGTGCTCTCAAACAGCACTCGGGCCTGCGCCGGATTACTCGGCGTGCGCTCCAGCCGTTTATTCGGTCGGGGGCGTTGACTCGTCTGCCGGCGAAGGCGTGTCGTCAGGCATCGGCATCATGTCAGCAGGGGTATCGGCGGGAGCGAGGTCCGGGGAAACCA
>Ga0070730_10000871_pt1 | contig 31594 bp, 32 predicted proteins | sample Coa_R1_3_FD_66447 | JGI IMG/M metagenome (GOLD analysis project Ga0070730, IMG submission 66447) | Surface soil microbial communities from Centralia Pennsylvania, which are recovering from an underground coalmine fire - Coalmine... | ecosystem: Environmental > Terrestrial > Soil > Unclassified ... | reverse complement strand
TGGCGCCGTCAAAGCGCTGCACAGCCGCCTGCCACAAACCAACATCGTCAACGTGCCCGGCACCGGCCACCTGGTACCGCTGGAGCGACCTGTCGAAGTAGCAAAGTTGATCTTGGATTTCCTAGATAAGATGTCGGGTTGAACATTTTGCTTTTTTGGATCATCAGGGCCCGTGCGCAGCACGGGCCCTGATGATCCAAAAAAGCCTGGATTCTTTTCAATGCCTTATTCATCCTCGGAACTCATGACCGTCAACGCGGCTCGCCTGCTGCGCGATGGCGACGTGGTGTTTGTGGGTGTGGGCCTGCCCAACCTGGCTTGCAACCTGGCCCGGCGCACGCACGCGCCAAACCTGACCATGATTTACGAGGCCGGGGTGGTGGGCGCCCAGCCGGCCCGGCTGCCGCTCTCCATTGGCGACCCCACCCTGGTAACCGGCTCGGTGCTGGTGTGCTCGATGTACGAGATCTTTGCTTTCTACTTGCAGCGCGGCCTGATCGACGTGGGTTTCCTGGGCGGCGCGCAGATCGATCGCTTCGGCAATGTCAACGCCACCGTCATCGGCGACTACGCCGCGCCCAAGGTGCGCCTGCCGGGCTCGGGCGGCATGGCCGAGATCGCCGCCTGGGCCAACCGCACCTATCTACTCGCCCCGCATCAGAAGCGCCGCTTCCCCGCCCGTTGCGATTTCGTCACCGGCGCCGGGTTTCTCAGCGGCCGCTCGGCCCGCGCGGCCAGCGGCGTGCGCGGCGGCGGCCCGCAGGCCGTGGTCACCGACCTGGGCCTGCTGGAGCCGGACACGGAGGGCGAGCTCACCCTCACCGCGCTGCACCCCGGCGGCACCATCGAGCAGGCCCAGGCCAACACCGGCTGGCCGCTCAAGGTGGCCGATGCGCTGCGCATCACCGACCCGCCGGCCGAGGCCGAGCTGCGGCTGCTGCGCGAGGAGCTGGACCCGACCGGAATCTATCTAAAATCGGCCGGGTAAAAGCTTTAACGCGACCCCAACACCGAGCACTGGGGCCGGTGAGACACAAAGACACAAAGACCCGAAGTAAAGCAAGAAAAGATCTAAGGTGGTGGAGGGGTGCCAGCGGGCATAGTTCGATGGGGCGCGGGCCTATCACCCGGTTTTCGTGTGGCGGCAGTGGCGGGAGTGGCGGAAGGCTTCAAAAATAGGCAAATGGTGTGGCGGGGGCAGTGGCGGAAGACCGAACAATTCGGGGGGTAGATAGAACAATTGCGGGGTTGACGAAGGAAGTTTTGCAGGCTCATTTCCCCCCGCGAAGCGTCCCGCACCCCACACGCTCTTTTCCGCCCCCCGCGGAGAGTCCCCATCCCCGTCTTCTGCTATATTGTTTCCGTGCCGACTTTTCACCGACCCAGCCTCTTCTGGCCGCTTGTGCTCATCGGCCTGGGTGTGCTGCTCCTGCTGCAGACCCTGGATTTGCTGCCGGCCAGCCTGTGGGCGGCGCTGGCGCAGCTTTGGCCGCTGCTATTCATCGTCCTTGGTCTCGACCTGCTCATCGGGCGGCGGTCGGCGCGCGGCGCGGCCGCGGTGCTCATCACCGGCATCGTGCTGGTGGCGGTCTCGCTCACCTGGGCCGCCGTGCGCGCCACCCAGATGCCGCCCGGCGGGGTGGAGCCCCTGATCCAATTGCCCCAGGGCGCCACGCGCGTCAGCGCCCGCATTGATTTTCAAACCGGCCAATTGCACGTCAGCGCCCTGGGCGCCTCGGACCATCTGCTGGAAGGCAGCGCGCAGGACGGGCCGGGCGAGACCGTCCAGCAGGACTACACCGTCAACGGCGGGGAGGGGCGCCTGCTGCTGGAGCAGCACCCCGACCCGCTGCTGGCGCCCTTCCTAACGCGCCGCACCGACACGGCCCAATGGGAGGTGCGCCTGGCGCAGCATCTGCCCGTGGCGCTGGAAGTCGACAGCAGCGCCGGAGCGCTGAGCCTCGACCTGACCAATCTCCAGCTCACCCAGCTCGACCTCAACAGCGGCCTCGGGCAAACCGTGGTGACCTTTCCCGCCGGTCAGGCCGCTGAGGTTCACCTGCGCACCGGCCTCGGCCCCGTCACGCTCAACCTGCCGGCTGGCGTGCCCGTGCGCCTGCTGGTCCGCTCGGGCCTGGCCCACGTCAGCTTGCCGCCCGGCCTGACGCGTGCCGATGACTCTTATACGACCCCTGGTTTTGACACATCCAAACCGTTTGTGGACATAGAGCTTGAGGCGGGCATGGGGAGCGTGACAATCAAGTGACGTTTGTGGGTGTCACCCCGTCGCGCTCGCTGTAGCGCGGCCCTTCAAAGTCGCCCTGCTGAACCGACAGGATCAACATACCGCCCGGCCGGAGGACGCGCCGAAACTTAGCCAGGGCCAGCGGCGCCTGGGCCTTGGGCAACTGCAGCAGCGGCGCGCAGCACCAAATGCCGTCCACGCAACGAGCAGGCAACCCGAGCGCTTTCATATTCATCTGCGCCAGGCGGCCGCGCGTGATCCGCTGCGCTGGCCTGAGCATTTGGAATGACAGATCCAGGCCGCCAGCGCGGCGTAGGCGGCCAGGTTGATCGTAGCCGGCGCTTTTATGGCGCCGGCCCCTGGCGGCCCCGCGTTCACGCTCACGAGCCGGCCCCCTCGTAGCGGTTCAGCCCCACCAGCCAGAAGCGATAGCCCAACACGAGCAACACGGCCGCCACCAGCGGGCCGAGCCAGGCGAGAGCGCCCACATCGCGCCCCATCAAAAAGGCCGCCGGGTAGAACGAGGCGAAGCCATACGGGATGATCCAGGTGAGCAGGAACTGGATACCGCGCGGGAAGATCGTCAGCGGGTAGTGGGCGAACAGGTAGTTTTCGAACACCGCCGCGGAGACCGGCATCGATTCGATGATCCAAAAGGCGGTGGTGGCGGTGATCAGGTTCACGGCAAAGAAGATGACGGCGCCGCTGGCCACGGCCACCACCAGGTAGGCAATATTGAACGGCGAGGCGAAGAGGCCCAGCGTCCGGCCGGTGCCGATGATCAGGACCAGCCCGAGCGGGAAGTTGACCAGACCTTCAAAATTGAGGCCGGCGGCCAGCACGTGGAAGAGCGGGTTAATTGGCCGCACCAGGTAGCGGTCGAATTCGCCCTGGCGAATCATAGAGCCCAGGTTCCAGATGTATTCCGTGAAAATCTGGGTGCACGAGCGGCTGAAGATCAGCAGGCCGTAAATGAGCAGCACCTCCGGCAGGCTCCAGCCATTCATGGAGGGCACCTGGCTCATGACGACCCAAATGGTGGCCAGGCTGGCGCCCTGGACGAGCAGGACGGCGGCTACAAGCGTGACGAAGCTGCCGCGATATTCGAGGATGGACTTAAGAAACATCCGAAAAAAGGAGGCGTACAGGCTGACATAGCGGCGCATGGCTAGCCGCCCTGGACGGTGACGCGCCGGATGGCGACGGCAAACACCAGCCGCGACAGCGGCGCCAGGCCCAACAGCCATAAGAACTGGATGAGCAGCAAGCGCGGCGCCTGGCTGAGCGGGGCGACGCCGCTGAGCAGCGAGATGGGCACGTAAAACGCCTGGGCAAAGGGCGTGTTCAACACGATCGGCCGCAGCCAGTCTGGCAGCATGACCAGGGGCACCAGCCCGCCGCCCACAAACAGGCTCAGGCCGAAGATGGCAAACCCCAGCCCCCAGGCGCTGGTGGTGTAAAAGGCCACGCAGCCCAGGATATAGTCGAAACAAAACAGTACGCTGCGGCCCAGCAGCGCCGACAAAATGAAAACGCCCCACACCGCCGGGTTCGTAGGCAAGCGCAGCCGGAAGACCAGCAGCGCCACCAGCGCCACCGGCAATTGTCGCCCCAGCGCCACCACGACGGAGGCCAGGTTCTGCACATAATAAGCCAGCTGGATGTCCAGCGGCCGCAACTGGATGTGCGCGAGGGCGCCCTGGCGCATTTGGTGGCCGAACTCGGAGACCAGCATAAAGCTGCCCAGCGGCTGGAAGATGCGTGCCAAGAGCACGTAGGCCAGGGTGGCGTCCAGCGACAGCCCGGCGATGGCGGGGGTTTGGGCGTACAGCGCGCGCCAGAAGTAGACAAACACGATGGTGGCGATCAGGTTTTTGATGAGATCGACGACCACCGACCAGTGGTAAACCAGGAACGTCTTGGTCTCCATCCCGGCCAGGGCGGTATAGCCCAGCATGTTGACGGCGCTCGGGCGGCGCGGGCTGACGAGCGCGCTGTTCATGCCGCCGGTTCGCGCAGCGCGCCGCCGTAGATCTGCTTGACCACCGAGCCCAGGTCCGGCTCGGCCAGCGAGAAGTCCACGACTTCCAGCTGGTCCATCACGGCCTTGGCCACCTTGCTGGCGGTGGTCAGCGTGCGGTCAAAGCGCAGCACCAGCTTGCGCTCGTCCGTGCTGAGGGTCTCAGCGCCGTCCGGCACTTGCTGGAAACCGCCCACATCTTGCAGTGTCTCAAAGGTGATGCTGCGGAATTTGCCAAAGCGGGCCTTGATGGTGGCCAGCGGTCCGTCATAGATCAGCTGGCCGGCGTCGATGATCAACACTCGTTTGCACAGCTCTTCGATGTCGCCCAGGTCGTGCGTGGTCAGGATGACCGTGGTACCGCGGGTCTGGTTCTGCTGCTTGATAAACTCGCGGATGCGCTCCTTGACGATCAGGTCCAGCCCGATGGTGGGCTCGTCCAGGTAGACGATCTTAGGCTCGTGGATCAGGGTGGCGGCCAGCTCGGCGCGCATCTTTTGCCCCAGCGACATCTGGCGGATGGGGACGGAGAGCAGGGGTTTCAATTCCAGGGTTTCGGCAAACTGGTCAAGCAGTTGGCGATAGCGGGCCGGGTCCACCTGGTAAATTTTTGCCACCAGGTTGAGCGACTCGATCAGCGCCAGGTCCCACCACAACTGCGTGCGCTGCCCGAACACCACGCCGATATCATTGGCGTTGGCCACGCGCTGCTTATGCGGGTCGCGGCCCAGCACGCGCACCTGCCCGCCGGAGGGCACCAGCACCCCGGTGAGCATCTTGATGGTGGTCGATTTGCCGGCGCCGTTGACCCCGATGTAGCCGACGATCTCCGCCGGCTCAACCGTGAAGCTGATGCCGGCCACCGCAGCTTTGTCGGTGTAGCGCGGGCGCACCAGGGCCTTGAATGCCCCGCCCAGGCCCGGCTCCTTCTGGCTGATGCGGAAAACCTTGGATAAATTTTCGACTTCGATCACGGCCATGGACTGGCTCCCCTCTGGTTAGTAGTCTGTCGCCGAGTTGATATACGCTCTGAGACTGCTCTGCGCGCGAGCGCAGGGCGTACCTGGTACCGGGATCGCTGTTTGCCGCCGCTCGCCTCCACCGGAGCGGATCGGGCAGGGCACCGCGGTCGTTAAGATGGTCGCAGCCCTGGCGGAGTTGGTTGTGGTGGCTTCGGACAAGCCTTTCGGGCGGAGCCTGACAAACAAAACGGCCATGGGCAGGGCGCCCATGGCCGCGTCATTTCACAGGGAATTCAAAACGGACAGGCGGCAGGCGCACTCAGCGAACGCAACGATGATTCACGGTTGCGTAAGGTGGTCGTGCAATTGATGGCGACCATTCGCATGTTGTGTGCCTCCTGTCCTTGATTCGTTTGGGGTTGACAAATTGAACCTGCGCCAGTCTAGCACAATTTGGGCGCCAATGTCAAAGTTGAGAGCGGTCGAATTTTTTCACAAAACGCCCCCGGCGTGGTTATATACTATGAAAGGAACTCATCAACGTGCCCGATCGCGTACGCCCAACAGCAGGGCAGCCCCCGCGGGGCTTCGACAGCCTGGTCAACGCGCACAGCGCCGCCATATATGCCTATCTATGGCGTTTGCTGCGGGATTGTGACGACGCCGAAGACGCCCTGCAAGACACGTTTCTGCGCGCCTACCGTGCCTATGGCCGGCTCGGTCAGGCCGCAGATGGCCGCGGGCACACCAATCCCAAGGCCTGGCTCTACCGGATTGCCACCAATGTGGCCCGCACCCGCCTCAAGCAGCGCGGGCGCGAAGCCGTGCGCACTGCCGCGCTGGACCCCGAGCTGGCGGCCGCCGGCCCCGGCCCGGCCGATCAGGCCAGCCACAACGATCTGCTGGCCAGCGTGGCCGCCGCCGTCGACGCCTTGCCGCACCACCAGCGCGCCGCACTGATCCTGCGCCAATACCAGGGGCTCGGCTACGACCAGATCGCCGCCGTGCTCGAATGCAGCCCCGAGGCGGCGCGCGCCAATGTGTATCAGGGACTTCAGAAATTGAGAGCCGTTATGGGTAATTTGTAACTGGTAACTGGTAATTTGAAATTGAGCGCAATTACGAATTACCAGTTACCAACTACCGATTACGCTTCGTTCGTATGAGGAGCTAGGTATGCCCCCACATCAAATTGACTCACTGCAAGCTGCCCTCGACACCCTTTACCAGGCCGGGCCGGGTGAACCGGCGACGGCCGGTGCCCAGAAGCGGCTGAAGGAGGCCCTCGCCAGCCACATCGGCGCCGCCAGCCACATCGGCGCCGCCAGCCACACCAGCGCCGCCAACCACACCGGCGCCGCCAGCCACACCGGCGCCGCCAGCCACATCGGCGCCGCCAGCCATACCGGCGCGGCCGTCGAGACCTGGTATGACGTGCTGGAGCATAGCTTGATTGGCGCCGTATATGTAGGCGTCACCCGCCGCGGCCTGTGCGCGGTGCGCTTCGGCCTGAGCGAGCGCCAGTTCGTCGAGGCGCTTCGCCGCGAGACGCGCGCCCGGCCGGTGCGCTCGGCCGCCCGCGCCGGCGCCGCCGCCCGCCAGGTGGGCCAATATCTGGCCGGCCGCCGGCTCGCCTTTGACGTGCCGGTGGATCTGAGCAACATGACCGCTTTCCAACAGCAGGTGCTGAGGGCCGCCTGCCAGATACCGCGCGGCCAGGTGCGCACCTACTCCGACCTGGCCCGCCAGATCGGGCGGCCCAAGGCCGCGCGCGCCGTTGGCCAGGCCCTGGGCAGCAACCCGGTGCCCATCGTCGTCCCCTGCCATCGCGTGCTGGCCGCCGATGGCTCGCTGCGCGGCTACTCTGGCGGCGGGGGCATTGCCACGAAAGAGCGGCTGCTGAGGCTGGAAGGGGCGCACTTGAGTAAAGACCCGCTAGACCCCAGGGGCGCTTCGCGAAACCCCTAATGAGTTTTGACGATCAACATCGGTACGGCCGGCCGATGATCATCGCTGTAGGGGCGGGTCTGAGACCCGCCCGACATTGATGATCTGCGGTGATTCGCGTGGTTGGGCCGGTCTGAGACCGGCCCCTACGGCGAGGACCATTGATCATCCTTACCGGTCTTGATGGTTAAACTCGATAAGGGTGCTACGCGAAGACCCGCGCCGACGGCAGGCCATTGATTCGTGCGTTGCTGGTTTTGATTGTTAAGCTTTATTACGGCGCGTTGATTTGGAAGTCCGAAAAATCCACCTGGGCCTCGCGGGCGGGGTTTAGGGCCTCCACGCTCACGCCGATCTGCCCGGGGGTGAGGTCGGCCGACATCTGCCCCACTTCCTGGTCGTTGACCAGGAACACGAAATCGGGGCCAACGCCGGCGACGGCCAGGCGGTTCGTGGCGCCGGTCCGGGTGTTGATGGCGGAGGCATCGCCCTGGAACTGCTGGTCCACGTTCGACTGATGCACTTCCATGGCCAGGAGGCCGCCCGATTTCATGATGCCAAAGAAGCCGAAGTCTTCGCCCACCTGGCGGAACACCAGGCCATAGGCCGATTGGCCGTCGTCGTTGCCCTGGACGAACGTCACGCTCACCTGGGCATAAAAGTCCCCCAGCCGCGGCCCCTTGGCCGGCACCAGGTTGGTATAGGCACCGCTGTTGGCGATGGTCGTCACCCAGTGATAATGCCCGCCGGCCACCGTGCTGGTGACGGCCAGGTATTCATCCTGGGTCAGGCCCACCGGCCAGCCCAGCTGGTTGTCGCTAAAGGTCTCCGCCAGGCGCTGGGGCCAGCCAGCCTTGGCGGCCAGGATGGACTGGCTCGTTGCGGCGTCGGCGACGGCCTGCTGGGTGAGGGCCTGGTAGGCCGCAGCCTGGGTGGCAAATTGGGCGGTCTGGGCGGCGGCCGCGCGGCGCGCGTCTGCCGTGCCGCTGGCGACGGCCTGCTGGGTCAGCCGGCGGGCGGCGCCGGCGGTGGGGTTGTCGCTGGCCGAGGTGGGCGCGGGCAGCGGCGTGAGGGTGGGCGGCCGGGCGATGGGCGCGGCGGCACAGGCGAAGGAAAAGAGAAGGATGAAGGATGAACGCGCTGCGTGAAGGATGAAATGAGAAGCTAGACGTTGGACGGTCGGAGCCCGGGAAGCTGAAAAAGAGGGATGGCGATTGGGATGGGGGCTCATTGATTTGGCTGCGGTGTCATGGCTGGAAGGTGTTCATTGGTGTTTGAAAAATCATGGCGTGTTGATTTGGAATTCCGAAAAATTCACCCGCGCCTCGCCGGCGCTGGCGAGCGTGTCGATGCCCAGGCCAATCTGGCCGGGGTCAAAGTCGGCGTGCATCTGCCCCACCTGGTGGTCGTTCAGCAAAAAGACGAAGTCTGACCTGACCGCCACCACGCCCAGGCGGTTGCTGGCGCCGGGGCCGGCGTTGAAAGCCGCGCTGCTGGACTCGACCAGTTGGTAGACGCCGGTGTTGTGCACTTCGAGCAGGCGAAAGCCCCCGTCTTTCAACACCCCAAAGAAGCCATAGTCATCCTGCATGTGCCGGAAGGCCAACCCATAGGCCGATTGGCTGCCGTCGTTGCCCGTGCCAAAGGTCACGCTCACCTGGGCAAAGAAGTCGGTCAGCACCGGCCCCTGGCTGGGCACCAGGTTGAAGTAGGAGTTGCCGTTGACCACGCGGGCGAGCCATTGGTACTGGCCATCGGCGATGGTGGCGGTGACCGACAGCGAGTGATCGGCGGTGAGGCCGGTGGGCCAGCCGAGCTGGTTGTCGGCAAAGGTTTCCAGCAGGCGCCGCGGCCAGGCGTCCTTGGCGGCCAGCATGGCCTGGCCGGTGGCCTGCGCCTGCAGGGTGCCGGCCGCCTGCGCGGTTTGCGTTAGCCCGGCGAGGGCCTGGGCGGTCTGCGAGGCGGCGGCGCCCTGGGTGGCCGCCAGTGCGTCGGCCGTGCCGGCGGCGCTGCGTGTGGCGGCCGCTTGCTGGGTAATGCGGCGGGCGGCGCCGGCGGTGGGGTTATCGCTGGCGGAAGTGGGCGCCGGCCGCGGCGTGAGGGTGGATGAAGGGGCAGCGGGCACGCCACTGCAGGCGACGCACAGGAGCAGCAAGATGGAAGACGATAGACGACCCCAGCAACGAGAACTGAGGCCGTTGAGGACGGAGCGCGCAATTCGAAAGCGGACGCCGGAAACGGGAGCAGATAGCCGCCGGTGGGCGTTAGGGCGCATGGCCGTTTATTATGGGCTAAATCCCCAATGCTGTCGACCAGGGTGGGAGGTTTCAGTCGGACCCATTCAATCAGTGGCACCTGGCGACCAAGATCGCGGCAGCTCGCGCCTGCATTAAAGCAGCAGGCCTGTCCATTACTGCGACAGGCCTGACTGGCTGCGAGGTGAGCGCGCGTGCGCTAGTTGAAATTGGGTTTTATGGAAACAGTCTGGCCACCCAGCGGCTGAATCTTGGTGTAGGCCGGCAGGCTGCCAAAGTTGTTGGCGGCGTAGGTGCTGGTGCCAATGGCGGCGCGGAAGGCGGCCTGGGCTGGGGCCGAGCTCTCGATCACAAAGCTGCTGCCGGCATCGGCGTTCCAGTTGAACCAGACCACGGCCTTGATGGCCGGGAAGCTGGCGGGGATGGCGGAGGTCAGCGCGTCGGTGATCCAGGCGGCTTTCTTGGCGCCGCCGTCGCCGGCTTCGAGCGAAGCCACTTCGGCCAGCATCATGGGCTTCTTGGGCGCCACGGCTAGCACCTGCTGGTAGCTGTTCTGCAGCCAGGAGACGGCGCCGCCTTTGAGCAGGGCGCTGGAGCTTTGCCAGGTGCTGTATTTGTTGTAAGCGTCGAGGCCGGTCCAATCCACGTAGGCATCGCCGGGGTAAAGAGTGGAGATGGCGATGCTGCCGTTGCTGGCGATGTTGGGCGCCCATACCCAGGTGATGTTGTTGGCGCCGACGGCGGTGAAGATGTCATGCACGTGGCGCCAGGCGGCCACGAATTGGCCGGGCTGGTTGCCGTTCACCTGCTCGCTCCACGGGAACCAGTTGCCGTTCATCTCCCAATCGAAGCGCAGGAACATGGGGAAGCCCCAGGCCTTGGCAGCCGTGGCCCACTGGCGGATGTAGGCGTCGTGGTTGCCGGCGATGATGCTGCCCAGCGAGAACCTGGGCTGGTTGACGTTCGACGAGCCGGCCGACAGATCAAAGGACGACCAGTCGAGCATGGGGATGGCACCGCGGCTGCGCACCTTGGTGGCCAGGTCCGCCGGGAAGGGGAAGTAACCTTGCGGCCACTCGTTGGTGGCATACCACGGCTGGCCCCAGTGAAAGATCGAAACCTTCTTGCCGGTGTGGGTCTCAAACAGGTCCCAGGCCGCCATGTCCCACGGCGGGTCAGAGTAGGTCTGGCCGGTGGCGGGGTTCGTGCCGTAAGTGCCGCCCGAGATGTAAGCGCCCCAGTAGAGGCGCGGCGAGGCGGAGGCTTGCAGCAGGCCGGGGAAGCTGGCCGTAAAAATGGCAACCATCACGAGGCTGGCGGCGAACTTGAGCAGATTTGGGCGGTTTTTCATGGAAAGTGTTTGAAACCAGTTATTGAATAGTTATAATTAAGTTTGTTATAAAATGGTTATATGCTCATTATCCTTATATTCAAGGTCCTGTCAAGGTTGGATTTTAGTTAGGTTTGTATTAGGTTTGTGACGCTGGGAGTCAAGGTATGGCGAGGACGGGGTGAGACCGGCGATTAACGAAACCGGGCCTCAGCGACAGATTGTGTCGATGAGGCCCGGTTTCGAGAGCCCAGCGCGATTTGGCTGCGCAGCAATCCGCGTACAATATCGCGCATGGACATCCTACTAAAGATCGTGGCGTTCGCGGCGGGGCTGGGGCTGGTGGTGGCGGCGGTGGCATCAGCTGTGCAGGCCTTTGTGCTGCCGCGAGCGGCGGCCGACCCGGTGGTGCGGGTGGTGTTTCGCGCCTTGCGGCGCCTGTTCAACCTGGCCATGCGCCCGGCGCGGGGCTACGAGCAGCGCGACCGCATCATGGCGTTGTATGGACCACTAGGGCTGCTGACCCTGCTGCCCACCTGGCTGATCATGACCAACGTGGGCTATATGGGCATGTTTTGGGCGCTGGGGGCCGGCTCGTGGTATGACGCCTTCAAGATCAGCGGCTCATCCCTGCTCACGCTCGGCTTCGCCACTGGCAACCACCTGGCGCTGACGGTGCTCGAGTTTTCGGAGGCCACGCTTGGGTTGATCCTGGTGGCGCTGTTGATCGCTTATTTGCCCACTATCTATTCGGCCTTCGCCAGGCGCGAGTCGGCTGTGTCGCTGCTGGAGGTGCGCGCCGGCTCGCCGCCCTCGGCCACCGAGCTGATCGAGCGTTACCAGCGCCTGCACGGGCTCGACAACCTGCACCCTCTGTGGGAGCAGTGGGAGATATGGTTCGCCGAGCTGGAGGAGAGCCACACCTCGCTGGCGGCGCTGGTGTTCTTCCGCTCGCCCAAGCCGCAGCAGTCGTGGGTCACCGCCGCCGGCGCCGTGCTGGATGCGGCCGCGCTGGTGAACGCCGCCATCGACGTGAAGCACGACCTGCAAGCCGACATGACCATCCGGGCCGGCTTTCTGGCCCTGCGCAGCATCGCCGATTTCTTCGGGGTGGTGCACAACGCCAACCCCAAACCCACCGACCCCATCAGCGTCAGCCGGGCCGAGTTCGACGCGGCCTGGGACCACATGGCTGAGCGCGGCGTGCCGCTGAAGGCCGACCGCGACAAGGCCTGGGCCAACTTCGCCGGCTGGCGTGTGAACTATGACCGGGTGCTCATCGCCCTGGCGCAGATCACCATGGCGCCGCACGCGCCGTGGTCGTCGGACCGCACGCCGCCGGCGCGCGAGGCGCTGGAAAAGACGGCGCCACCGAATGAACACTGACCAACTGAAGTTGTTCCTGTCGATTGCGCGGCACCGCTCATTGAGCCGGGCGGCGGCCGAGCTCGAATTAGGGCAGGCCACGGTATCCGAGCGGCTGAAGGCTCTGGAGGGGGAGGTGGGCACGGCGCTGTTCGCGCGCCAGGGGCGCGGGGTGAGTCTGAGCCCGGCCGGGGAGGCCTTCCTGCCGTACGCCGAGCGCGCGCTGGATGTGCTGCGCCAGGCGCAGGCCTCAGCCCGCGACGCGAGCGCCGGCCAGCGCGGCCAGGTGACCGTGGCGGTGACGGTCACCTCGGGGGCTTATCTGTTCGCGCCGGCGCTGGTGGCCTTTCGGCACGACTACCCCGGCGTGCTGGTGCGGGTGCGCTCGGCGCACTCATGGGATGCCACTGGCCTGATCCTCGACGGCGTGGCGCAACTGGCGCTGATCTCTGGGCCCAGCGTGCACGCGCAGATCGAGAGTGTGGCCGGCTTTCGCGGCCGGCTGGTGCTGGTGGCCGGCAGCCGCCACCCGCTGGCGGCCAGCGCCGCCGAAGGCCTGACCCTGGAGCGGCTGGCGCGGCAGCAGTGGCTGGTGTCGTATTGGGGGCCGGCCAGCCAGGCTTTCCTGGAGCGCGTGCGGGCGGCGGGCGAAGCGGGGGCGGGCGAGGCTGCCGCGGGGGACGCGGGCGAGTGGATGGAGCTGAGCCCGGTGGAATTGGTAAAAGGCATGCTGCTGGCCGGCAGCGGGGTAAGCCTGGTGCCCGAGATCGCGGTGCGGCGCGAGCTGGCGGCCGGCGAGCTGGTGGCGCTGGCGCTGAGGGCCAAGGCGCGGCTGCCCGATTGGGAGATCACCCTCATCCGGCACAAGCGCCGGCCGCCGAATGCCGCCGCCGATGCACTGGCGGAGACGCTGGCGCGGCTGCTGCCGGGTCTGACCAGATAAGAATCTCAGCCGCGAATTTCACGAAGAGAAAAACTCACCGCGGAGTGCGCATCTGTGTCCCGTACTCGCGGCCACCTGCCCCGGATGTTCACCCGGGGTTGTGGCCGCGGGTGCCAGGGCCTACTGATCACTCGGGCGGGACGAGCCCGCCCGCTACGAGACCGAGCTTTTACGCGTTGAGGGCTGGCGCAATGGGCGCGGCCGGGCTGGCGGGCAAGAATGGCTGGGTGCCGAAGCGCGTGAGGGTGACGGCGCCGAGACCGACGGCGGCCAGGACGACCGGCGCGATCCAGCCGACGCAGGGCACCAGGTTGATGGCGGCTACAGCCAGCGAGAGCAGCGCGGTGCCCAGCCCGGCAGCTACCGCCGGGCTGAGGGCCACCAGCCCCAGGCCGCCCGCCAGCCGCTGGCCCACCAGCTCGCCCAGGGCAATCCAGCCAAAGGCCACCGCGGCGGTGAGCACCACCCCGGCCATAAAGCCTACCGGTATCAGGCAGATGGTAATGCTGGCGATAACGATGAGCACCGGCACGGCGACCACGGTGAGCAGGCCCAGCGCGCCGCTCTGGCCAGGAGCGTTGGCGGCGGCGGCGCGCACCCGGGCGGTTTGCTCGGGCCAGAACAAGACCACCAGCAGCGCCAGCAGGCCCATGCCCAGCGCGCCCAGGATGGTGCGCGTGACGCCGCGATAGAACGCGAACATGGTGTCCAGCACGGAGAAAGCGCCATTGACCGCCGGACGCTCCGGGCGGCCGCTGCCGATGCTAAAGCCCTGGCCCACGCTGCCCTTCACCGTCGCGCCATCGTCCTGCGTCAGTGTGCCGCCCAGCGATTGCAGCCGGCCGTCCACCTCGGCGGTGCTCAGCAGGTGCACATTGCCGCCCACCACCACCACGTCGCCCACCACCTTGCCCGCCAGGCTGAGGTCGCCGCCCATGACCACCACGTTGCAGTTAATCGTGGCGCCGGAGGCAACAGTGGCCTCCGCGCCCAAAACCACCAGGTTGCTATCCAATTGCTGGCCGGTGGGCAGGCTATAGCTCTCGCCAATCACCGCGTGGCTGTCGTTACAGCTCGCCGCTGGCGCCCCGGCCGCCGCTGCCGGGCCGGCCGCCACCAGTGGCAGCAGCGCAGCGGCCAGCGCCAATGCGAGCAAAGACCAAAAACGTTTCATCGCGGCTTGACCTCCGGGGCGATCTTGCGCATCACGTATAGCCACGCGCCGGTGAGCGCCAGCGCCAGCAGCGCCGCGGCCCAACTGAGCGGGTTGGGCAGCCAAGCGGCGGCCAGGGCGCTGGCGGCGATGTAGAGGGCGTCGGCCAGGGTGCTGAGAAAAACATACACGGCCGAGGCGCTGGCCAGCAGCGCCAGGCTGGTGGCGGGCTGCTGCGCCACGCGCACGGTGGAGAAAATCGCGCCCAGGCCGACGGGCACCACCAGGGCCGAAACGGCCACGGCGCCCAGGCCCAAGGCCAGCGCCCCCCACACGGCCGGCGGCCGCGAGCGGCGCTGGGCCAGGCGAGCCTGGAAGCGGCCATTAAACCCGGGGCGCGGCGCGGCCAAGGGCGCGGCCTTAAACAGCCGGTGAACGCTGCTGAGCGAGTCCCAGGTGGCCTGGCAACTGGCGCAGGTGGCCAGGTGCGCTTCCAGGGCGCGCCGGTCGGCCGGGGCAATGGCGCCATCGAGCACAGCGTTCATCGAGTCGTGGTAGGGTTTGTGGTTCATCGCTTCATCCTCAACCATGTTTCAGCCTCCCACCCGCACCGGGCCGCCGGCCGGCCGCGGGGCAGCGGCGCCGGGCTCCAACAGTTGGCCCAGGCTCCCGCGCGCGCGGTGCAGCCTGCTCTTGACGGCACTGACGGTGCTGTGGGTGGCCGCCGCAATCTCATCGTACGAAAAGTCATACCAATAACGCATCACAATCACGCTGCGGTCGTCGGGCGGCAGCCTGGCCAACAGGCCCTGGAGCTGCTCGGCCTGTTGGCGGCGCACCAGGGCCTCTTCGGGGCCGGGCGCCTGCTCTTGCAGCGCCGGGTGCGGCGGCAGGTTGTCGTCATCAATCGAAAGCCAGGTCAGCCGGCGCTTGCGCAGCCGGTCGATGCAGTGGTGGTTGGCAATTGAGAACAGCCAGGTTTTGAAGGAGCGGGCGGTGTCGTAGCTGCCCAGCTGAGCATAGGCGCGCAGAAATGTCTCCTGGGCGGCGTCTTCGGCCTCGCCGGCGTCGCCCAGCATGCGATAACACATGTTGTAGATCGGGGTTTGATAGGCCTCGACCAGTTGGCCAAACGCGCCCTCGTCGCCGGCGCGCGCCCGCCAAACCCAATCCTGTTCCGACATACCAGGTCCTTGCCAGCGGCCGTTTTGTGGCTGGCAGTGAGTATTACGCACAACCGCCGAGGCGGTTGCAATCTATAAGGCTAATAAAGGCCAAAAACGGGCTATGACCCACGCTGCGTGTAGGTCATAGCCCGTTTTGGCGGACATATCATCCAAAATCGATTAGGCCCAGGCTTCACAGCCGCGAAAAGCCATATGCTTCCCGGCCACATATTTGGGCCGGGCCAGATAATCGTTGACACCGGGCACGGCCGCGCCGCGCAGCAGGAAGGCGCAGGGCCATTCGCTGCCACCGGCGATGAGCGTGCTGGTAGGGATGTAGCGGATAGTCAGGCCGGCGCGCCGCATGGGAGAGTTGTTGGCGTTGGAGCCGTGAATGATCGTCGGCTGATGGACCGAGACATCGCCGGGCTGGAGCACGAGATCCACCGCGCGGGTTTCATCCACGAACGACGGGTCGATCTCCGAGTTGAGCACGTTGCTGACGTCGGTGCGCGCGCGCATTGCTTGCAGCGAGACGGTCTGCGTGCCGGGGATGACCCGCATGCAGCCGTTCTCGGGCGTGGAGGCATCCACCGCCAGCCACAGGGTCACCACTTCCATCGGCTCCAGCGGCCAATAGCTGCCGTCCTGGTGCCACAGCACGGGCTGCCCGTCATAGGGCGGTTTGCTGATGTAGTGCGAGGCAAACAGCGCGAGGTTGGGGCCGATAAACTGCTGGGCCACGTCGAGCAGCCGGTCGTCGCTGATCAGCCGCACCCAGAACGGGTCTTGCGCCACCAAGGTATGCCCCAACAGCTCGGGGCGCAGGTCCGGGTTGTGCGCCATGAGCCATTCAATGTGACGGCTGGCCTCGGCCACCAGCTCGGGGTCGATTACATTGCGAAAGATCGCGTAGCCTTCCTGGTCGAACTGAGTTTTTGCCTGGGTGAGCGTTGCGTCCATAATTGGGTTTTCCTTGTTCGGGTGCTGCTACCCGGCGACGCCAAACACCGGAATCTGCGCCCCGTGGATGGCGCGGGCGGAGTCGGAGGCCAGGAACACCACCACGGCAGCCAGGTCGGCGGGGGCCACCCATTTGCTGGTGTCGGCGTTGGGCTGGCCGGCGCGGTTGGCAGGCGTGTCGATGGTACTGGGGATGACGGCGTTGACGTTGATGTTGTTCTCGCGCACCTCGGCCGAGAGGGCTTCGGTCAGGCGTAACACGGCGGCCTTGCTGATGGCATAGGCCGTGCTCTTGCGGCCGGCCAGCAGCCCGGCCTTGGCGCCGATGTTGACGATCTTGCCGCCGCCCTGGGTGAGCATGGGTGGGATGACAGCCCGGCAGGTGAGAAAGGCCGAGCGGGCGTTGAGGTTGAACATGAAGTCCAGGTCGGCTTCCTGCACATCGGTCACCGGCGCGCCGGGCTTGTAGCCGCCGGCCACGTTGACCAGCACATCCACCCGGCCCCATTTGGCCAGCACGGCTGCCACCCAGCCGGCCACGCTCTCGGCCTGGGTGACGTCTACCACCGCCGGCAGGGCCCGGTCGTCGCCCAAATGCAGGTCGGAGGCCAGGGCCTGGGCCTGGTCGAGCTTGCGGGCGGTGAGCGCCAGGCGGGCGCCGGTTTCGGCAAAGGCCCGGGCCACATGCGGGCCAAATTCGCCGGTGGCGCCGGTGATCAACACGACACGATCAGAGTCCATGGCAGGAGCCTCCAGGGGAGAGAGTCGTTGTAAGACCCAGATTATAGACCAAATATTATCCCCAAACGAAGCCTCAGCGACACGAAGTGCCGCTGAGGCTTCGTTTGGGATTTTGTCTCACCCCTGGCCGGCGCTGATAAAATGGAACTAATGCGACTCTCCCCTGAACAGTTCGAGACACTGGCGTTTGAGGAAGCCCAGCGGGTGCTGGCCGAGCTGCCGCCCGATCTGCGGGCTGAGGCCGAGACGGTGCTGCTGGCGGTTGAAGACCGGCGGCTGGCCGACCAGAGGCAGCCGGGCCTCATGACCCTTGGCCTGTACGAGGGCGTGCCCCTGGTGGAGCGGCACGCCGACAGCGTCCTGTTCACGCCTGACCGGGTGACGCTCTACCGGCTGCCGCTGCAGAGCCTGGCGCGGAACGAGGCCGAGCTGCGGCGGCAGGTGCGCAAAACGCTCATCCATGAGCTGGGGCATTTTTTCGGGTTCGACGAGGATGAATTGCGGCGGCGCGGCTGGGGCTGAGTAAGCGATATGGTATCATGCGCCGGCAGGCGGGTGCGTTGAGCCACTGGGCTTGCCGGCCGAGCCGGCCAGGGCCAACACAAGCATAGCAAGGAGCAACCGAGTTGAAGAATATCTGTGTCGTCGGCGTCGGCTATGTGGGGCTGGTAACCGGCACTTGTTTTGCGGATCTGGGCAACCACGTCATCGCGCTGGATATCAATGCCGAGCGCATCGAAAACTTAAAACAGGGCATGCTGCCCATCTACGAGCCGGGCCTCGAAGAGATGGTCAAGCGCAATGTGGCGGCGGGGCGGCTGGAGTTCACCACCAGCTATGCGGACGCGCTGCGCGAGGCCGAGTTTGCCTTCATCGCCGTAGGGACGCCCGAGGGCGTGGACGGCGAGGCCGATCTGCAGTATGTGCGCCAGGCGGCTGAATCTATCGCTCAGAACATGACCGGGCCGCTGATCATTGTCAACAAATCGACCGTGCCGGTGGGCACCGGCGACTGGGTGGCCGAGATTGTGCGCGGCAAGCAGCTGCAGCCGGTTCCGTTTAGCGTGGTCTCGTGCCCGGAGTTCCTGCGCGAGGGCGCAGCCATCAGCGACTTTATGAGCCCGGCGCGCACCGTGCTGGGCTCGTTGGACCCCGACGCCGCCCACCGGGTGGCCGACCTGCACCTGCCGCTGCGCGCGCCGATCGTGGTGGTGGACCTGCGCACGGCGGAGATGATCAAGTATGCCTCGAACGCCTTTCTGGCGACCAAGATTTCCTTCATAAACGAGATCGCCAACATCTGTGAGGCGCTGGGGGCCGATGTGAAGGAAGTGGCGACGGGCATGGGCTATGACCCGCGCATCGGGCGGAGCTTCTTAGATGCCGGGCTGGGCTATGGGGGTAGCTGCTTCAAAAAAGACACGAAGGCCCTGGCCCACATGGCCAATGTGCAGGGCCGCCACCCACAACTGCTGCGGGCGGTGATGGACATCAACCAGGACCAGCGGCGCCTGATCGTGGCCAAGACGCGCGAAATGCTGGGCGAGCTGGACGGCAAGCGGGTGGGGCTGTTTGGCCTGGCCTTCAAGCCCAACACCGACGACATGCGCGACGCGCCGGCCATCGAGATTGCTCAAATGCTGCAGGCCGGCGGCGCCAGCGTGCAGGGCTATGACCCGGTGGCCATGGTGGTGGCCGCGCGGCACATGCCGGGGGTGAGGCTGTGCGAAGACGCCTACGAGGCCGCCGCCGGCGCCGATGCGGTGATCATTTGCACCGAGTGGAACGAATTCAAGCAGCTCAACCTGGACCGGCTGAAGCAAACCATGCGCCAGCCGATCATCATCGACGGGCGCAATATTTACGACCCGGCGCTGGCCGAGCGGGCTGGCTTTCGCTATCGCGGCATGGGCCGCGGCTATAACAGCAACGGCAAGCACCAGGGCTGATTAAGGAGCGTTATGGCTAAATCGGGTGTCACCAAGACGCGGCTGCCCAACGGGCTGACCGTGCTGCTCAAGGAAGTGCACACCGCCCCGCTGGTGAGCTGGTGGGTGTGGTATCGGGTGGGGTCGCGGCACGAGCGGCCGGGGCACACCGGCATTAGCCATTGGGTAGAGCACATGATGTTCAAGGGCACCCAGCACTTTCCGGGCGAGGTGGCCGATCGCACCGTGGCCGCCGACGGCGGGGTGCGCAATGCGATGACCTGGATCGACTGGACCACCTATTTTGAGACCATGCCGGTGGACAAGATCGATTTCGCGCTGCGGCTGGAAGCTGACCGCATGAGCCATGCGCTGTTCCCGCCCAAGGAAGTGGCCTCCGAGCGGACGGTGGTCATCTCCGAGCGGCAGGGCCACGAGAACAACCCGGGTTTCCGGCTGATGGAAGAGGCCCAGGCGGCGGCGTTCCGGGTGCACTCGTATCACCATGAGGTGGTCGGCGACATGGCCGACCTGGAGAGCATGACGCGCGACGACCTGTATGCGCATTACCAGCAATATTACGCGCCCAACAACGCCATCGCGGTGGCGGTGGGCGATTTCAAAACGCGCGACATGCTGGCGCGCATCAAGGAGCTGTTTGGCAGCGCCAAACCCAAGGCCCTGCCCAAGCTGAGCCCGCGGCCCGAGCCGGAGCAGAAGGGCGAGCGGCGCATCCGGCTGACCGGCGAAGGCGAGACCGCTTACGTGGAGGTGATGTATCACGCGCCCAGCGCCACCCACCCAGATTTCTACCCGATGGTGGCGCTCGACTCGATCCTGGCCGGCGCCAGCAGCTTCAACCTTTTCGGCGGCGGCACGAGCAATAAATCGTCGCGGCTGTACCGCGCCCTGGTGGAAAGCGGGCTGGCGGCCGGGATTTCGGGCGGGCTGAGCGCGACGGTGGACCCGTTCTTGTACATACTCTCGGCCACGGTGCGCAACGGGCAAACGCCCGAGGCCGTGGAAGCCGCGCTGGACCGCGAGATCGAGCGGGCGCGGGGTGAGCTGGTAAACGGGGAAGAATTGGCCAAGGCGGTGAAGCAGGCGCGGGCCATGTTCGCTTTTGGCGCCGAGAGCGTGAGCAGCCAGGGCTTCTGGCTGGGCTACACCGAGATTTTTGACACCTACCACTGGTTCGAGAGCTATCTCGACCGTCTGGCAGCCGTGACCACGGCCGATGTGCAGCGCGTGGCGCAGAAGTACCTGGCAAAGACGAACCGGACGGTGGGCTATTACGTGCCGGAAACAAAGTAATTGGTAATTCGTAATTGGTCGCTGCGCGTGGCAATTACTAATTACCAGTTACCAATTACTCTTTTGCACTGAACTCAGGAAAATTATGCCCTCAACTAAAACGAAGCCGACTCGCAAGCCCGCCCTCGATCTGAGCTCGTTGCCGGGGCCGGAGACGATTACCCGCCGCACGCTGAGCAACGGCATCGTGGTGCTGGTGCGCGAGAACGACACCAGCCCGGCGGTGGTGGTGGACTCGGACTTGCGCGTGGGGGCGCTGTGGGAGAGCCGGGCGCAGGCCGGGCTGGCCAGCTTCACGGCCTCGGCCATGATGCGCGGCACCGAGCGGCGCTCGTTCGCCGAAATCTACGAGGCCATCGAGTCGGTGGGCGCCAGCCTGTCGGTGTCGAGCGGCACGCACACATCGGGCTTTTATGGCAAGGCGCTGGCCGAGGACCTGGGCCTGCTGCTGGAGCTGGCCGCCGATGCGCTGCGCCGCCCCACCTTTCCACAAGATCAGGTGGACCGGCTGCAGGGCGAGCTGCTCACCCGGCTAACCATGCGCGCCAACCAGACGCGTGCGCGGGCCGAAGAAGCCTTCTTCGAGGCGGCCTATGCCGGCCACCCTTACGCCGTGGATGAAGACGGCTATCCGGAAACCATCAAGGCGCTGACGCGCGCCGACCTGGTGGACTTTCACCGGCGCAACTATGGGCCGGCGGGCATGATTGTGACGGTGGTGGGGGCCGTCAAGGCCGACGCCGCCGTGGCGCTGGTGGAACACTATTTTGGGGATTGGAGCAATCCCCAGCAGCCGCCCCAGCCAGTGCTGCCAACGCCGGCGCCGATCACTGGCGCTGTTGTGCGCAAGGTGGCCATGCCCGGCAAGATTCAAAACGATATTGTACTGGGCGGGGTTGGCCCGGCGCGCAGCCACCCGCAGTTCGTGGCGGCCCGGCTGGCCAACAACATCCTGGGCGTGTTCGGCATGGGCGGGCGCATCGGCTACCACGTGCGCGAGCGGGGGGGCATGGCCTATTACGCCGCCAGCGCACTGGACGGCGGGCTGGGGCCAGGCGCGTGGCGGGCGTATGCCGGGGTGAACCCCAAGAACGTGGACCGGGCGGCCGAGCTGATCGTGGCCGAGATCAAGAAATTCACCACGCGGCGCGTGACGGAAGAGGAGCTGGCCGACAACAAAACCTTCTTCGTCGGCCGGCTGCCGCTGAGCCTGGAAACCAACGAGGGCGTGGCCAGCGCGATTGGCACGCTGGAGCTGTATGAGCTTGGGCTGGATTACTACCGGCGCTACCCGGGCCTGGTGCACGCCATCACCCGCGACGACATCCAGCAGGTGGCGCGCGAGTTCTTGAGCGCCGAGAACTACGTGCTGGCCAACGCGGGACCGGAGTAACGGAGGTCGGAAGTCAGAGGTCAGATGTTAGAGGGATTTTCTCTGACTTCCGACCTCTGACCTCTGACCTCTAAAACCCATGCTCCGCACCGGGGTCGACCTCATCGAAGTGGACCGGATTGACGGCGCCATTTTGCGGCATGGCGACCGTTTTTTTCAACGCTTCTTTACACCGCGCGAGCTGATCGAGTCGGAGGGGCGCACCCCGGCCCTGGCGGCGCGCTTCGCCGCCAAGGAAGCGGCGGCCAAGGCGCTGGGCTGCGGCATTGGCGATGTAGGCTGGAAAGAGATCGAGATCGTGCGCGATGCGCGCCGCGGGCCGCAGATTGTGCTGCATGGGGCGGCGCTGGCGCTGGCGGCCGAGCTGGGGCTTAGCGAGTGGTCGGTGAGCTTAAGCCATACGCATGAGCACGCAATGGCATTGGTTGTCGCAATAGGCAAAGCCTGAAAGGGAATTTGGCGTTTTTGGATCGTGGGGGTGCCCGTGCTTCGCACGGGCACCCCCACGATCCAAAAACGCCAAATTCCCTTTGGAGGAGGTCCCGATATGGCCATTTTGGCAGAAATCAAGACCGACGACGGCAAGGTGCTGAGCACGCTGGCGCTGCCAATCAAGGAGTTTAAAACCGGCTCGCGTGGCTATTACGCCAACACGAAGATTGAGATCGACGGCAAGCGCTACCAGGCCCAGATCCAGCTGGTGGAGATCGGCAGCAAGCCGGGCAAGCCCGAAAAGCCCGAGGCCTAGCAGGCGGCCCCATGCCGACGGTCGAGCAGGCGCGCCGATATTACCTGGCGGCCGATCCGGTGCACGATTTTGAACACATCCGGCGGGTGCTGGCGCTGGCCGAGCGCGTGGCGCGGGAAGAGGGCGCCGACCTGGAGATTGTGCGGGCGGCGGTGCTGCTGCACGATGCCGCGGGGGCGGCGCCGGGCGCCGAAAGCGGAGAGCGGGCCACGCATCACGAAGCCTCGGCCGATTTTGCGCGCCAGGTGCTGGCGGGAGAGGGCTGGCCCGACGAGCGGATCGAGGCGGTGCAGCACTGCATCCGCGCCCATCGCTTTCGGGGCACCGAGGCGCCGCGCACACTGGAAGCCAAAATCCTGTTCGACTGCGACAAGCTGGACGTGCTGGGCGCCATCGGCGTGGCCCGGACCGTGGCCTACGCGGCGCTGGCCGGGCAGCCGCTGACGGGCGAGCCGTCCGAGAAGTTCAAGGCCACCGGCGAGAAAGAACCCGGCGAGCCGCACACCCCGTATCATGAGTTCCTGTTCAAGCTGAGCAAGGTGAAGGACAGGATGCAGACGGCGACCGCGCGGCAGATTGCCGAAGAACGGCACCGGTACCTGGAAGATTACTTTGTGCGCCTAAGGCGTGAGGTGGCGGGAGAGTTGTAAGCAGGATCTCGCGAAACGAATACGGGCCGGAAGCAAAGCTTCCGGCCCGTATTCGTTTCGCGAAAAAGTTACGATCCGGCAGATGTGGCCAGCACGAGCATGCGCGGCGCGCCGTCGGCAAAGGGCGAGCGGTCGTAATCGCCGTAGAGGTGCGCGAGGCTCAGGCCGGCGCGGGCCAGCAGGAGCGACATCTCGGCCGGGAAGGTGTAGCGCAGGGTGAGCGGGACGATGCTGCGCTGGAGGTCACCGGCGGCATTGGCCCCGGCGGGGCCGATTGAGTCATAGATCCAGGTGATGTGCGAAAGCTGGGCGGCGCGGTCGAGGGCGATGGACGAGAACTGCTGGACGGTGCGCTCGCCGTCGAGAAAGGTGCGCTCGAGCGTGAGGCCCTGCTCTTGCGCGGCGTAGGCCTCGCCGGGGTTGGGCATGTCGAGGGCCAGCGCGCCGCCGGGCGCCAGGTGGCGGCGGATGCGCTCCAGGGCGGCCAGTTGGGCCTCGGTGGTGAGCAGGTGCATGAAGGTGTTGAAAGGCATGATGGCCAGGCGAAAGCGCTGGCCCAGATCGAAATCTTCCAGACTGGCCATGACGATGTGCGGAGCGGAGGCCAGGTGCTGGCCGGAGGCGGCGGCCAGCTTGGCCTGGAGGCGAGCTAGCATGTCGGGCGAATTGTCGAGGCCGGTGACGGCGTGGCCGCGGCGGGCCAGGTTTAGCAGAACGCGGCCGGTGCCGCAGCCCAGCTCGAGGATCGGGTCGCCATGCTCCTCGGCCAGGTCGAGCCAGTACTCAAGGTCTTCGGTGAAGTCGGCGTTTTCGAGGTCGTAGTAGCGTGATAGCGCCGCGTAAGACATGTGTGGGAGTATGGGAGTTTGGGGGTATGGGTGTGGGTTGTCGCCCACACTCCCGTACTCCCAAACTCCCACACGTTATTTGTTCCGGTTGAGGAACCGCTTCACCGCTTCGCGCCGGTACTCCGTGTCCCACAGAGCGGGGAACTCGGCGCGCTCGGCTTCGAAGGCGGTGCCGTCGGGGTGGGTCTGGTTGAGGCGCAGGATACGCTTGGCGGCCTGGGTGGCGGCGGGCGGGTTGGCGGCAATTTGCTCGGCCATGTGGCGGGCGCAGGTGCAGGCTTCGCCGGCGGCGGTGACCAGGTTGACCAGCCGCAGGCCGAGGGCATCAGTGGCGGAGATGACGCGGCCGGTGACCAACAGCTCGAGGGCGCGCGAGTAGCCGATGGCGCGCAGCAGGCGCTGGCCCCCGCCCCAGGCGGTGGAAATGCCCATCTTCACCTGGATAAAACCGATGTCGGCCACTTCGTCCATCACGCGCAGGTCGCAGGCCACGGCAATTTCGGCGCCGCCGCCGCGGGCCGGGCCGTTGATGGCGGCGATGGTGATGCAGGGCAGGGCTTCCAGGCGCTGCAAGGCGTTGCCCATGATGGTGGCCAGGCGCAGGCCATCGTCGCGGGAGGGGTAGGCTTGCAGCTCATTGATATCGCCGCCGGAGACGAAGCTGGGGCCGGCGCCGGTGATGATGAGCGCGCGCAGGCCGCGGCCGATGGTTTCGGCGGCTTCGTGGGCCTGCTCGATGGCATCGGCAAACGCCTGCATCGCCGTCCAATTGAGGGCGTTATGGACGTGCGGGCGGTTGATGGTCAAAATGCCAATATTATGGCTGTCGATCTGAAAGTCGATCTCGTTCATAGCGTGCTCCGGCATGTCGCTTGTTCGGGAGAGTCAACCCCTTGGGGGCTGATGCGTTGCGCAGGAAACGGTAATTGGTAAATTGTAATTGGTCAAGAGGAAAATTACCCGAAAAAATGGCCCGGCCGGCCAGCACGAATGTACCGGCCGGCCGGGCCATTTTTTCGGGTATACTCAGGGTATTCGGGGCGTAGCGCAGTCGGTAGCGCACCAAGTTTGGGACTTGGGGGTCGTCGGTTCAAGTCCGACCGCCCCGACAGGCGAAGCGGAACATAAAAGGACGGCTCACTGAGCCGTCCTTTTATGTTTGAACGCTTGTCCTTACTGTGAGACGGGCACCGCCGAGTTCACGTTGACGGGCGCTGGCGCTGGCGCCCCGTGCTGGAACTGCAGGCCCAGCCCGTCCACCCAGTCCACGGTGACCACGTCGCCCGACTTGAACTCGCCGCGCAGCATCTGCACCGAGAGCGGGCTCTCGATGTACTTCTGCAGGGCGCGCCCCAGCGGGCGGGCGCCAAAGGCCGGGTCGAAGCCTTCGCGCGCCAGCCAGGCCCGGGCGGGCTCGGTCAGCACCACCTGCAGGCCATACTCCGCCAGGCGAACCTGGATCTCTTTCATCTTGAGGTCCACGATGCGCTCGACATCCGGGATCGACAGCGGCTTGAAGGTGATGATCTCATCCACCCGGTTGAGGAACTCGGGCCGGAAGGTGGCCTTCAGGGCGCGCTCGATCTTGTCGCGGTTGTCGTCTTCGGACTCGCCATCCCCCTTGCGCAGGAAGCCCAGGCTGCCCGATTTCTTGACGAACTCGGTGCCAAGGTTGCTGGTCATGATCAGGACCGTGTTGCGGAAATCAACCACCCGGCCCTGGCCATCGGTGAGGCGACCGTCGTCCAGAATTTGCAGCAGCGCATTCCAAACGTCGGGATGGGCCTTCTCGATCTCGTCGAACAGCACCACCCGGTAGGGGCGGCGGCGGACGGCCTCGGTGAGCTGGCCGCCTTCCTCGTAGCCCACATAGCCGGGCGGGGCGCCAAACAGGCGCGAGACGGTGTGCTGCTCGCGGTATTCACTCATGTCCACGCGCACCAGCGCGTCTTCGTCGTCAAACATAAACTCGGCCAGAGCCTTGGCCAGCTCGGTCTTGCCCACGCCCGAGGAGCCCAAGAAGATGAACGAGCCGATGGGGCGGCGGGGGTTCTTGAGGCCCGCGCGCGAGCGGCGGATGGCGTCGGCGATGGCGTGCACGGCATCATCCTGGCCGATGATGCGGTCGTGCAGGCGCACTTCCATGTGCAGAAGCTTGTCGGACTCGGTTTCGAGCATGGTGTTGAGCGGGATGCCCGTCCACTGCGCGATGACTTCGGCAATGTCATTGGCATCCACCACTTCGTCGAGCTGGTGCTCGGATTCCCAGGCATCGCGCTTCTCAGTGAACTCGGTCTCGATGCGGATGCGCTCGGCCTTCTTCTGCGCGGCGTGCTCATAGTCGCGCGACAGGCCAGCCTGCTCTTCCTCGGCCGTCAGCCGGTCGATCTCGGCCTTCAGGCTCTTGAGCTCGGGCGGCAGCGAATAGAGCGCCACGCGCAGCTTGGCGGCGGCCTCGTCCATCAGGTCGATGGCCTTATCAGGCAGGCGCCGGTCGGTGACGTAGCGCTGCGACAGGGTGGCCGCCGCCGACAAGGCCGCGTCGCTGTAAGTGACCTTGTGATGAGCTTCGTAGCGGTCGCGCAGGCCGTGGAGCATCTGGATGGTCTCTTCGACCGACGGCTCTTCCACATACACCGGGGCGAAGCGCCGCTCGAGCGCGGCGTCTTTCTCGATGTGCTTGCGGAACTCGTCCAGGGTGGTGGCGCCGATGCACTGTAACTCGCCGCGCGCCAGAGCCGGCTTGAGCATGTTGCTGGCGTCCATGGCCCCTTGGGCTGCGCCGGCGCCGACGACGGTGTGCAGCTCGTCGATGAACAGGATGATCTCGCCCTCCGAGCGCTGCACCTCTTCGATGGCGGCCTTGAGGCGCTCTTCGAACTCGCCCCGGAAGCGCGAGCCGGCGATCATGGCGCCCAGGTCGAGCGAGATGACCCGTTTGCCGGTAAGGATCTCGGGCACGTCGTTGCTGGCAATCTTCTGGGCCAGGCCTTCGACGATAGCGGTCTTGCCCACGCCGGCCTCGCCGATGAGCACCGGGTTGTTCTTGGTGCGGCGCGACAAAATCTGGATGACGCGCAGGATCTCCTGGTCGCGGCCGATAACGGGGTCGAGCTTGCCGGCCTTGGCCATGGTGGTCAGGTCGCGCGAATACTTCTCCAGGGTGCGATAGCGGGTTTCGGCCTGAGGGTCGGTGACGCGCTGGCCGCCGCGGATGTCCTTGACCGTGTCGTAGACGCGCTCCTTGGTGATGCCGGCCTCCGACAGGATGCGGGCCACGGCGGTGTTGCGCTCCGACAGGATGGCCAGGAAGATATGCTCGGTGGAGATGTACTCGTCCTTAAGCCGGTTGGCCTCTTCGTTGGCCAGGTCGATGATGCGCTTGACGCGCGGGGTGATAAACACCTGCCCGGTACCGCCGCCATAGATGGCGGCCTTGGGCGAGGCGCGCAGCACATCGTCCAGGCGCTTCTTAATCAGCTCCTGGTCAACACTGATTTTTTCGAGAATTTGCGGGATGACGCCCTCCGGCTGCTCGAGCAGGGCCAGCAAGATATGCTCGGTGTCCACCTGGTTGTGGCCATAGCGCTGGAGGATTTCGTAAGCGCGCGCAGCAGCATCTTGGGCGCGCTCGGTAAAGCGATCAAATCGCATCATACGGATGAGTCCTTTCGCAATGAGGCCTAGAGTATCTATTCCAAGATTCGAGCCAGACCCCAAAACCCCATGGGAGCCCCGGACTACCCGCCCAATAGCCGCCGGGACACTGTAACTTCGATCAACTGCGTGTAATGGCCGTCTGACGTTATGTCCCAGTCATATTTGGCCCTAAACTTCTCGGCCAGGCTGGCAGTGATGTCGATCGGACGGGCCTGGCCCTCCACCACGAATGGGTGGTCGCCGTCTTCCAGGGCCAGCGTAACGGCCGGATTGTCCTTCAAATTGCGGGCTTTGACGCTGTCTGGGTTAGTACAGACGTACCAGCGGTCACCTTCGAGAACAAACCAGATGGGAACGAGGTGGGGGCGGCCATCCGGCCGCACGGTGGCGAACCAGACGTTGCGGGCCCCGTTCGGATCCGGTGATTGACCCATCGAAGGAATTATACAGCCCTTTGGAATTGCTCCTGGGATACTATACGCAGGCGGGCATTAGAACATTATATGCGGCTGAACTGCCCAAATGGGTAGGCGAGAATACCCGGAAATCTATGGGGCGGCCACCGTGCTGCGCACGGTGGCCGCCCCCATAGATTTCCGGAAAAAGTGAAAACGAGCGCTCGGTTCGCGTCCAGGCCGAAGCCGAGTAAAATACTGCCACAGAAGGGGATACAAACACAATGGCCGAAACGGAAGTGATGGTGCATGGATGGGCATCGCGGCGCGGGGTGGAGCGCATGCGGGGTCTGTTCAGGGCGCTATTCACCCTGCTGACGCGGGTGGAGGCCCATGGGCTGGAAAACATCCCGCCGGGCGGGCTGATCGTGAGCCCCAACCATCTGAGCAGCGTTGACCCGCCGCTGGTCTTCATTATGCTGCCCGGGCGCAAGCAGACCGTTTTCGTGGCCGATAAATACCGCCATCACCCGTTTTTTCGCCCGATTGTGACGATGGTGGACTGCATTTGGGTCAATCGCGGCGCCACCCCGCCCTCGACCATCAAGGCTGCCGTGCGGGCGCTGCAAAACGGCTCGGTGTTGGGCGTGGCGCCGGAAGGCACCCGCAGCCCCACCCACGCGCTGCAGCAGGGGAAGACCGGGGCGGTGTACCTGGCCTATGCCTCGGGCGTGCCCATTGTGCCGGCAGCGCTGACGAATACCGAAAACGCTGTTCCCTCGGCTCTGCGGCTGCGGCGGGCCAGGCTGACGATCACATTTGGCGCGCCGATCCATTTTGGCGAGCCGGGCCGCCGAACGCGGCCCACCACCCAGCAGTTGGAGGACGGCACGACCGAGGTGATGTGCCAGATTGCCGCGATGCTGCCGCCGGCCTACCGGGGGGTGTACGCGGATCACCCACGACTCAAGGAGCTGCTAACCGCGACCAAGCTGCCGGCCGGGCAGCCCGCCTAGCCCGCAACGCAGAGGGTATTTTTCCAAAAAAGGGGGTCTCCCTGCCGGCGGTGGCCAAGCACGTCCAGAACAGTCATGGCAAGCTCGGCGTCAACTATCGGAGCCAGCCTAAGCCAGGAGCATGTAGACGATACCTAGCCCGGCAACCGCCAATGAGACAAGCCATTTGTTCCTTCCTTCTAACGGCGGTGCGAGCTTGTACACCAGGATCAGCCCGCTTATGATGACCATCCAACCCAGGCTGGTCATGCCAATGATGACAGCCGCAACCATAAGCCCGGCCGTGCAGCCCAGGCAGCTCAGGCCGTACCTGACGCCAGCGACCCAGGCGCTGCGCAGCAAGTTGAAGGGCAGCGGGTCATGGAGTGCGCACAACTCTCGGCAACGGGCTTCGCTGGCGCGCTTGATCGGCGTGAGGGCGTAGAGCGCCGCCAGCACCAGCGCCAGGGCGCCGATCAGGCGTTGATCGGGCCACGGCATGTTCACCGCGCGGTAAACCGCGTAGCAGACGAGGCCGAACACGAGCCAAACCGAGAGATAGGCGACGCCCAAAGCCGCTGTCGCGACCTGCCAACCTCGGCGTCCCTCAGCGTTATGTGCGAATTCGTAGACCAGCGGCAGAGCCGTGGGCAGCATCATCGCGGCCATCATCACCAGCCAGGTGGTGGCAAACGACTGGAGTGATCCCAGGCCCATGTCCATGCCCATCGCGGCCGCCCCCGATTGCCCGATCGTCAGGATCCAGGCCAGCGCCGCCACGACCAGCACCACCAGTGCGGCCAACGCCGCGGGATCCGCTTCGCGTCGCGTCCGGGCGTTCTGGGTCGGATCGCCGGTGCCGACCGAGGCGCCGGTGCCCGCAACCCAACCCTGGCAAGCCGGGCAGAAACCGCTGGACCTGACCGGCCGAATCAGGCCGCCCGCCGCGAGCACGCCCTTAAGGGTCAGGGACTTCATGCGGGGTACTCGTCGCGGCGGTGGACCCACCCCGCCTGCCCCTTATCGCCCTCATCGCGGCCCCGTGGAACCAGGTCCATGTAGTGGTAGGCGACGTTTAGCATGTCAAGACCGCGCCCGTAGGTGGAGTATGTGTGATAGATCTGGCCGTCCTCGTCCTTAAAGAAGACGCTGATGCCGGGCGCTTCTGACATGGGAAACGGCGTGGGGCGGTAGTTGTACTCGACCGCGCCCGCCTTCAATTCGTCCGGTGTGAATGACACGTGGTAGTCGAAGTTGAAGTCGCTGCCGGCCGAGGACAGCCAGGGAAACGTCCAACCCATCCGCTGTTTGTAAGCGGCCAGTTTGGCATAGGGGGCCAGCGATACCGCGGCCATGGTGATGTCGCGGTGGTTCAGGTGGACGGTCACGCCATTGAAGTTGTCCATCCAGAACGAACAGGAGTAGCAGGGCGCGTCTGGCGTCCAGGTCGTCGAAGGGCCAGCGGTGTCGGGGTTGAACATCGCGTGATAGATGACGAGCTGCTGGCGCTCCTGGAACACCTCGGCGAAGGTTTGCTTCCCCGCCTCGCCTTCGAAGACGTACGCCTTCTCCACCAGTTCCCAAGGCAGATCGCGGCGCTCTCGGCTGAGCTGGTCGCGCAGGTGCGTGAACTCCTTTTCCTTGGCCAGGTGTTTTTTTCGAGCTGCTTCCCAGGCAGTGTGTGTCACAACTTTATGAGCTGACATCGCATCCTCCTTGAATCAGGCTTCGGCGCGTATGTGGACATACTATAGAATATCAGTTCTGGTAGTCAACAGTCAATAATCAAACCAAACCGAGGGGCTGCATACGCAACAGGCAGGGGCAAAAACGACGATGCCATTGATCTTTATAAGTCTATTGCTAGAACAAACTCATCTCGATTAGACGCAACTCGAGCAGTTCATCCGCGTAGAAGAAAGTATTGGCAACCACAAAAGGATCAGAAAGATGAAACGCGGATTATTGATGACCCTGACCGCTTTGATGGCGGCGTCGCTGGCATGCAACATTGGCGTCAACGTGCCGCGTGTGAACACCGGCCCAACCCAGACCCTGGCCATCCACGAGGCGGCGCCGGCCAGCGGCCATGCGGCCGAGGTGCAAATCACCATGGGCGCCGGCACTCTGGCGCTGGACCCGGGGGCCGAGGGGTTGGTAGCCGGCCAGGTTCAGTACAACGTGGCCGATTGGAAGCCCAGCGTGACGCACACGGGCAATGGCGTGGCCATCACCCAAGGTCAGTCCAACACCGTGGCGCTGCCGGCGTCGGGCAACGACATCGTCAACGATTGGAGCCTGAAGCTGGGCAACGTGCCCATGACACTGACCGTGGATGCGGGAGCTTACCAGGGCACGCTGAACCTGGGCGGGGTGCCGCTCACCAGCCTGACCATCCAGGACGGCGCCAGCAAGGCCAAGGTGGTGTTTGCCACGCCAAACCCGCAGACGATGAGCACGCTGACCTATGATACCGGCGCCTCCAACGTGGATCTGGAACAACTGGCCAATGCCAACGCCCAGGCAATTGACTTCAAGGGTGGCGCGGGCAGCTACCAGCTTGACTTCTCGGG
>Ga0070730_10000870_pt1 | contig 31626 bp, 26 predicted proteins | sample Coa_R1_3_FD_66447 | JGI IMG/M metagenome (GOLD analysis project Ga0070730, IMG submission 66447) | Surface soil microbial communities from Centralia Pennsylvania, which are recovering from an underground coalmine fire - Coalmine... | ecosystem: Environmental > Terrestrial > Soil > Unclassified ... | reverse complement strand
ACTGGCGAAGATTGGGCGCATCGATGTAACGGAAGATGATGCGATCCGCCTGGCGACTTACAAGACCGCGTGCCTCTTCAGCGGCTGCGCGCGATTGGGCGCGGTGCTCGGGGGACTAGAGGGCGCGGAGGAAGATGCGTTTGCGGATTACGGGCGCTACGCGGGGCTGGCGTTTCAACTGGTGGATGATTTGCTCGATTTTACTGCATCGGCTGAGCAACTCGGAAAGCCGGTGCTGAGCGACTTGAAAGAAGGCAAGGTCACGCTGCCGCTGATCTACGCGATGGATAATGGGCACCGCGACGCGCGCGGGCTTGTGGCGCGAGTGCTAGAGGAAAAAGAGTTCAACTCGGTCCGGGCGGAGACGATCGTGTCTTTGGTGCAGGATTCGGGCGCACTGGACCGGGCGCGAAACCTCGCCCATGAGTACGCGCATCGCGCCAAAGCGTGCCTCGAGGGCCTCGGCGATTCGGAGTATGCGCGAGCGCTGCTGACGCTGCCCGATTTTATTCTGGAACGCGAAAACTGACCGCTTAGCCGGCTATGCTTCCCTTCAAGCTGGTCTATCACAAAGGCTACGATTTAAACCTCGGCGAGCATGTTTTTCCATCGCAAAAATTTCACCTGATCGCGGAAACGCTGGTGCAAGAAGGACTCGCGGCCCCCGGCGACTTCCTCACGCCCGAGCCTGCCGGGGACGAAGACATACTCCGGGTGCACACAGAAGCGTGGGTGCAAAAACTCAAGACAGGCGCGCTCTCCGCGAGCGAACTCATGAAATTGGAGATTCCGTATTCGCGGGAGGCGGTGGAAGCATGCTGGCTGGCCGCGGGCGGGTCGATTCTGGCTGGGCAATCGGCGCTGCGAGACGGATTTGGCTGCAATCTTGGCGGAGGTTTTCATCACGCATATCCGGGACATGGTGAGGGATTTTGCGCGATTCATGACGTTGCGGTGGCCATACGACGGCTGCAGCACGACGGAGCGATTCGAAAGGCCATGGTTGTGGATACGGACGTGCACCAGGGCAACGGCACCGCTGCGATTTTTGCTCAAGACGATACGGTTTTCACGCTTTCGATTCATCAGGAAAATAATTATCCCGCTTACAAGCCGCCCTCGGATGTCGATCTGGAGATGGCGGACCGAGCGGATGACGACGAGTATCTCGGCGCGCTGTTACCGGCGGTGCAATCTGCGTTGGACGAGTTTCAACCGGAAATTATTTTTTATGTCGGAGGCGCGGATCCGTTTTGTGAGGACCAGCTCGGCGGATTGTCTCTCACGAAGAACGGTTTGAAAACAAGAGACCGAAAAGTATTCGAGGAAGCGCGGCGCCGGGGGATTCCCGTCGCGACCGCCCTGGCGGGTGGGTATGCGCGGCGGGTGGAAGACACGATTCGCATCCATGTGAACACCATTCTTGCCGCGCGCGACGTGGCACTGGCTTTTCCATCCGTTACGACGGCTGGGCAGAAATAGCGGGATGCGCCCCAGCCGGCTCCATGATTCAAGTATTTGTGAGAGGTTACAAATGATTCGTTTGAGAGAGAGGTTTCTTTTTTCGTTTGCATGTCTTGGTGTGTTTCTTGTTTTGACTCCCGTCGCGGCGCGCCAAACAGCGGTGCAGTCCCCCACTGGCACGGCGAAGAAGATGAAGATCTATATTTCGGTGGACATGGAAGGAGTGGCGGGAGTGGTGACAGCGGATCAACTCCTGCCCGGCGGATTCGAATACGAACGGTTTCGACATTTCATGACCGACGAAACAATCGCGGCCGTGCGAGCGGCAAAGGAGGAAGGAGCGGGGGAAATTGTCGTCAGCGACTCACACGGAAACGGCGAGAACCTCTTGATCGAGGAATTTCCGAAGGACGTTCGTATCGTGCGCGCCTGGCCGCGACACGGCGGAATGATGGGCGGACTGGATTCCAGTTTCAATGCCGCCATTTTTATCGGTTACCATGCATCCACAACGAACCCGAACGGCGTTCGCGCGCACACATTTTCCAGCGCGCATTACACGCGAGTGACCTTGAACGGGAATGCCGTAACAGAGGGGGAATACAACGCCGCGTACGCGGGAGCCAAGGGTGTTCCGGTTGTTTTTGCTTCCGGAGATGACGCGGCGGTCGAAGAAATCAAATCCCGGCTCGGAGACATTGAAACCGTCGAGACGAAGAAAGCGCTGAGTTTTCATTCCGCGGAGACGATTACACCGGCGGCTTCCTGCGAAAGAATCTTCGCCGGCGTGAAATCCGCGCTGAGCAGGCTGCACGAGTTCAAACCGTACGTGATCAAGACACCGGTCACGCTCGAGATTACCTTCAAGAACTACATGCCCGCCGAGGTGCTCGGCTATCTCCGGATTGTGCATCGCGTGGACTCCCACACGATCCGATTCGTGGGAAAGGACATGGACGAAGTCGACGACTTCGAGGAGTTTGTATCAAACTACGGAGCCGATTTGGCGCCCTGAGCGTGCTTCTCCGAAGCCCCCGATTTCGAAGCCAGAGCCTGATGGACCGCATTGCTGAGTTCCGTTTCCACTTCATCCGGATCAAATCCTTCGGCACGATAGGCAATTTTGCCCGCGCGATCGAGCACCACCACCGTCGGGAAGGAATTGACCTTGAGCAGCTTTTCCAGCCCATCCGCAAAAACAACGGTAGTCCGGGGTTTTTCCTCCTCGAGATACGGCAAGACTAGGGTTTCGTCCTCATCGCAATCTGCAGAGAGGAAAACGATGTCCGCGGTATTTTGGAACTTTGCGGCGACGCGCTCAAAATGAGGCTCCATGGCGCGGCAAGGACCGCACCAGGTGGCCCAGAAGTTCACAACCACTATTTTCCCTTTCAAATCGACGAGGGAATAGGGCGAGCTGTCCTGAACCTTTCGCAACACGAATTCGTACGGCTCTTTGGCGTTTGCGTTTCTCTCTGATTTGGGCGCTTCCGATGAGGCAACGACTTCGTCATAGGCATGCAGTACATAATCGCCAAGGCCCTGGTCGGAGCCATGGGCAAGGCGCCAGACGTTCCCGAGTTTCTGACGTATCTCCCGGCGATTTGCACTGCCTCCGGAAGCGTCGGCCAGGGCAAACGCTCTTGCATATTCCTTGATGGCTCCAGGCAAGTCCTTGTTCAATTCGGCAATCTCGCCGAGCTTCTCGCCCGCCGAGGCGCTTGGAGACAAGTCCATACTCGCGCGGAAGTCTTTCGCTGCCGCCGCGTAATCGTGGAGTTTGAAGGAGAGCCGTCCGCGAAGGAGGAGGATATTCATCTTGTCCCGCTTGTGTTCCGCTTCCCATTCTTCTTTGGAGATTTTAGGAGACTTTGTTTCGGCCGTGTTGCGATCGACATAATCGAGTACACGGGTGGAATAATTCACCGCGCGGCGAAGAGCCGCTTCGTCGCCGTTGCGCTCCAGCAACTGAATCGCCAGCACGGTCATGGAAATATCCTCGGGCGCGAGGGCTACGATGCGCTCGGCATATTCGGCCGCGCGGGTGGGGTCCCCCAACTGAAGAGTGGCCTCCACGAGTGCCCGATAGATTTGGGGGCGTTGGCGCGACTCCGGATATTTCCCCAGAAATTCCTCGAGGTTGCGGACGAGCGCGGCGCGATCATTGCCTGCGCGGTCGATGGCCTGTTGCAGCTCCTCGCTTTCGGAGGGCGCTTTCGTGGCGGGAGGCGGCTTAGGAGTCGAGGATTTTGTCCCGTCCTTTGGTTTGGACTGAACTTCGCCCTGCTGTGCCCGGGCGGGATATCCAGCCAGACACGGAGAGAGGCACGCAAGTAGCGCCAAGGCGATGGCCAGGCCTAGCCGGGGAGGGTTCACAAGCTGGAATTCTAAACTGTTTGCGGAAAAAATGCCCAAGAGGATCGGACTTGCAACGCCGCCGCCTCAGGCGGGCGGTTGGAGGGAAGCGGACTCGGCGCCCCGCACTTCGATCGTTCCCGAGACAGTGTGGACCTCGACCCGTCCGCCGCCGTCACCCATATGCGCGCGAAGCGAATGCTTGCCCTGCTCTTCAATGACAATCGGAATTTGTGTGCGAATCTGTCCGGAGACGGCGCCGGCCGAAAAATGAAAGCTCGCATTCGAGGGCACGGAGATACGCACGGAGCCGGAGGTCGTTTTCAACTCCCAATAGCTGTTGCCGCTTGGATTTCCCTGGACGGTCAAGCTGCCGGCGGTGGAGTGGCCTTTCACGTCGCCGTTGGCCCCGCGCACGTCGATCGAGCCGCTGGAACTGCCGGTCTCCACGCGCCCGCCGGGACTATTCACCTCGACCCCTCCGGAAACGGAACGAGCGACTACGTCGCCTTTGGCGTTCGTGACGGTCACGCTGCCGGAGACGCTGGTCGCGCGGACATCATCGCCGCAGTTTTCCGCGGTGATCGAACCGCTTGTCGAGGATAGCTTTACCTCCCGGCCAATTCCCTGTGCACGGACCGACCCAGACACAGACGTTGCCTGCAGCGGGCCTCGCACATTGCGAACGGACTGGGAACCCGAAACGCTCGTCGATAAGACTTCCGAGTCGCGAGGCACTTCAACGGAGTAGCTGACGGACACGTTGTGGAACCGGGCCAAGTCTTTCCCGACGCGGAGTGTGTCTCCCTTCAACTCGACGGGGGGACTTGCGAGAATGTCATCCAGGCGCTGTTGCGGGCTCCCAAAACCAAAACCCGAAACGCGCACATCGCCATGCACATGCACCTTGCCGTCAGCGCTGCCAACGATGTCGACATCGCCGGCTACATTGCTCAATTCGAGACGCATCGGGCCGGAAACATCAAAAGCGCGGTCGAAACTGCCTGAAACAGAGGGGCCCATCTGGCAGCCGGCGAGGGCTACGACGACCGTTAGCAAAGCGATGGAAGCCGCTAACCTGAACTTCCGCGTCATTACTTCCTCCAGCGCCAGGCGTGGCGCTCCTCTGACTTTCCCTGATTTAAGATACGCAAATCCGCGGAAATAAGTTCCGGCTGGCCGGGGAGCCAGCAACTGCCTACCGGGAAAGGCTCTCATTGAGCGAGCCCTGGCGGTAGCCCTCCAGATCCAGCGCAACAAACGTGAAGCCCGCGGCCTTGAGGCGCGCGGAAATGGCGGCCGCCATTTCCGGAGACAGCGCCCGCGCCATTTCTTCGGGCGCGATCTCCACCCTCGCTAGTTTGTCGTGCAACCGGACACGAAATTGCCGGAAGCCGAGTTCGCGAAGGGCCGCTTCGCCGCGCTCTATCAGAGCCAGCCGCTCCGGGGTCAGTTCGGTACCATACGGGACGCGCGAGGAAAGACATGCGGAGGCGGGGCGGTCCCAGGTGGGAAGTCCAGCGCGCTCGGAGAGAAGGCGAATTTCGGGCTTGTGCAGTCCGGCGTCAAGAAGCGGCGCCAGCACGCGGTGCTCCCTCGCCGCGCGATGCCCGGGACGGAAATCCAAAGTGTCATCGGCGTTGACCCCATAGGCGATGGCTGCGAAGCCGCGCTCCTGCGCCATCGTATCCAGGACGCTGAATAATTCGTCCTTACAGAAGTAGCAGCGGTCGGCCGCGTTCGCGCGATATTTAGGGTTTTCCATTTCATGTGTTTCGATGAATTCATGACGCACGCCAAGCCGGCGGACAAAGTCTTCAACCACGGCGCGGTCGTGCGCGGAGTAACTTGGCGAGAGCGCCGTAACAGAAAGAGCGTGCTCGCCCATTACGCCATGGGCGGCCCAGGCGAGATAAGCGGAGTCGGCGCCTCCGGAAAGTGCCACGATAAGAGAGGGAAACGCGGACAGCTGCTGCTTCAAGAGCAACTCTTTTTCGGAGGGCGATAACTGTTGCTGCTCCTCGACGTGGATGCGGACGAATGCGTTCATTTCCCTTGAGAGTATACCCTACCGCCCACCTTCTTCAGCGCGCCGCGAGGGGGAGAAGGAGTCTTCACTTGAAGTCCAGCAGGACGTCAACCAGGTGTTTTTCCGCATCGGTGCGGAGCCAATGCCCGACGCTATCGTAGTGCAAGGGTAAGTCGCCAAAAATTTCGGATGGGTGGGACTCCAGATTGGTAAGAAAGTTTTCGAAGAGAGTTTTGTCAAAGACCGCGCCCGCCGCGGTGGGCCACATCTGAGTAAGACGCCGCTCGGCGGCGAGAGAGAGCCCCGTCAGCACCATGGTGTTGAAGCGGTATTGCACACCTTCCACGACGGATACGGTATAGGCGACGGTGTGCGCCTGGTCGTCGAGGGATGCAACTGGATCAAGCTTGGCGTCCAGGTAACCGATGTGCCCGTACTCTTCCCTCGCGCGGTCCCAGCCCGCTTCGATTTGCATTCCGTTGGCAACGTCACCTTGTTTAAGTCCGAGCTCGTTGGAAAGCGTGATGGACGATAAGACGGAGTTGCCGGTCCACTCGGCTGCCTTCCAGCGATACACGGCCCCGGTGGCGATGGGGATGAAAACAGGAATCTGCTCGGGTAATTTCTGATTGGGATTTTCCGTCAGGCGCACTTCCGCGGGACCGAGCTTCACCCGCAGGTATCCTTGCTGAAGATAAATCGGCCGTAGCTGTTCAGAGAGGAAGAGATCGATGGTCGTCCGCGAATAAGGCTTTCCTTGAACCTCCGCGAGCTGCTGTTGAACGGTGTGGGACGAAGCAAGCGAAGGATCGCCGAAGGATACGCTGGCAATGTGAAGAGTGGCTCCCTCGACGTGAAACTCCTGAACGTTTCCATCACCCAGAGGGTTGGAGGCTAGCTCGTGGGCAAGCGTGACATTGAGTTGATGCGATGCAAGCAGTTGTTTGACGGCCTCCGCAGCCTGATCCACGACAGCCCCGGCTTCCGGAAGAGTCCCGTCGAAGAAAGGCACTGATTTGCGGATGGCATCGCCAAGCTCGCCGTCGGAAAACCACGGGATGTTGTCGTAATAGATCGGAACGCGCTTGGCTTCCTCCAGTTGAAAAGTTAAAGTCAGCTCTTCGTTGCGCGTTTGGAAAGTGTAATTCACATTGGCGAACATGCCGGTCTGCAACAAACGATCCGCAGCAGCCGTCAAATCAGACTTACCGACTTGCGAGCCTTTTTCAAGTTGAGAGAGAGCAAGGATTTGAGAGTCCGAGAGAGTCTTCAATCCCTCTGTGCGGATTTCGTGAAGGATCGCCGTCGCCGGTGCGGGCGACTGCGCACGTATCGGGAGGAAGGGAAGTAACGAGGCGAGTAAACTCACTCCCAGGCAGAGCTGCCGCGAACGAAGCATGTTTTTATTCTAGCGGAAAAGAGGTGCCAGGAACTATCCGGTGAGTGACGCAACCGCGAGGCAGCGGCGAAGAGCCGGCACCAGAAATTCCTCCGCTATTCAACCGTCACTGATTTCGCCAGGTTCCGTGGCTGGTCGACATCACAACCTCGCCGCACCGCGATGTGGTAGGCGAGGAGCTGCAACGGAATGATTTCGAGTAACGGGGCGAGAATTTCCGGTGTTGGAGGAAGCTCGATGATGTGGTCGGATGCTTCGCGGGCGAGGCGGTCCTTCTCGGTGGCGATAGAGATGACGATGCCGTCGCGAGCTTTCACTTCCTGGATATTGGAAACACTTTTTTCGTAGCGCGTGACGGATTCCGGATCGGAGTCGTCACGCGTGGCAAGCACGACGACGGGCAGATTCTCGTCGATGAGAGCGTTCGGCCCGTGCTTCATCTCGCCGGCCGGGTAGCCTTCCGCGTGGATGTAGGAAATTTCCTTGAGCTTGAGCGCGCCTTCCAGAGCGATCGGGTAGTGAATGCCGCGGCCGAGATAGAGGAAATCTGTGTAGCGGAAGAACTGGCGAGCGAGATTTTCGTAGAAACCGGAATCCTCGGCTTGCAAAACAGTTTCCATTTTGTGGGGAATACGCGTGAATTCCTGCATCAGTTTTACCGCCGCCGCCGGCGCCAACTTTCCACGAACCTGGCCGAGATAGGATGCGAGGAGGAGAAGCGCCGCCAGTTGCGCGGTGAAAGCCTTCGTGGAGGCGACTCCGATCTCAGGCCCGGCGTGCGTGATGATCGTTCCCGCGGCTTCGCGGGTGATCATCGAGCCCATCACGTTGCAAATGGCGAGCGTGGGAGAGCCTTTGAGTTTGGCCTCGCGCTGCGCCGCCAGAGTGTCTGCCGTTTCGCCGGATTGGCTGATGCACACCGTCAGAGTTTTCGAATCGAGGATGGGATCGCGATAGCGGAACTCGCTGCCGTAGTCGACTTCGACTTGCAGCCGCGCCAGGCGCTCAATCATGAACTTCCCGGCGAGGCCGGCGTGCCAGCTTGTGCCGCAGGCGACGACGCGGACCTGCTGAAATTCACGGAACTGTTGTTCCGAGAGATGCATCTCGTCCAGGAAGACTTTTCCCGAATCCTGTGAGATCCGGCCGAGAAGCGTGTCGCGCACGGCGCGCGGCTGCTCGAAAATCTCCTTTTGCATGAAGTGCTTGTAGCCGCCCTTTTCGGCCATGATGGGATCCCAGGCGACATGATGCGCGGGACGATCGACCGCACGGCCGTCGTGATCCATGACGCGCACGCCGCTTTGCGTCAGGACGGCGATATCGCCATCAGCGAGAAAAAACATGTTCCGGGTATGCTCGAGCAGGGCGGGAATGTCGCTGGCCACGAAGTATTCTCCGTCGCCGAGCCCGATCACGGAAGGCGGGCCAATGCGGGCCGCGACGATCTTATGCGGATCGCGGGAGGAGAGAAACACCAGGGAGTAGATGCCTCGCAGCTCCTTGAGGGATTTTCGAACCGCTTCCTCGAGCGGCACGCCACCTTGGGAATTCCTCTCCACGAGATGCGCCACGACTTCCGTATCCGTCTCGGTCACAAACTTGTGGCCCTCGCGCTGGAGCTGCTCCTTCAATTCCAGATAATTTTCGATGATTCCATTGTGAACGACGACGATTTGGCCGGTGCAATCGCGATGCGGGTGGGCGTTTTCTTCCGTGGGTCGACCGTGAGTGGCCCAGCGGGTGTGGCCGATCCCGTAGGTGCCTTCGATGGGCGATTTGTGGATCACTTCCTCGAGATTGCGCAACTTACCCGGGGCACGCCGGATTTCCAGTTTTCCGTCCGGCGCGACGACGGCGATTCCCGCGGAATCGTAGCCGCGGTATTCCAGTTTTCGCAATCCTTCGATGATGACGGGCACCACTCGCTTCGGCCCGATGTAACCGACAATTCCGCACATCCGCGGCGTCTCCTGAAGAAGCTATTCGGTTAGATTAGCATGGACTTTAACGGCACAGCGAGTTTCAGCCGCGAATGCAATAAACATCTATCAGGGTTTCAGGGGGTTATCGGAGGCGGCTTCCAGCTCGTAGGTGATGAGCTTGTCGTTCGAGTCGAAGCGGAAAGTGATGCGCGCCGTTGCGGGCTGGAGCGTCTCGGTATCGATGTGGCGTACGACGGCGACCACGCAATTATTGTCTGGAGAATGCTCGATCCGATGGCCTCGCGAGCTGAGAAAGTACTCGACGCGCGTCCTGGGCGTGCCCGGGGGCAGCTTGGCATCGAGCATCTGGTCGATCTTGCGCAGTCGTGGATCCTTGGTATGAGAATGCTTGTCGCATCCGCCGGCAGCAAACAGCAACATCACCGCTGCGAACGCCAAGGTAACTAAGGCGGGAGAGCACGCGCGTTGCTGCACGAGAGTTCGACGACGGATCATCGTGTGCCGGATTATTCCACGATTTCGAAGCGGGATTCTTCGATCACCGGGTTGGTGAGCACCTCTTTGGAGATGCGCTCAAGCTGCTTCTCCGCTTCATCGCGGGACAATCCTTCGACGTTCAGAACGAAGAATTTTCCCTGCCGGACGTCTTTGACGGAGCCAAAACCGAGTCCGGACAGCGCGTGCTGAATCGTTTGTCCCTGAGGATCGAGTACCGTGCGCTTCGGCATCACCCAAACGTGAGCTTTCATGCGCCAAGTATAACATTGGCGGCAGAGGAGAGCTTGTTCGGCGAGGAAGGGAAAAGCGTCGGCCGGGAAAACTTCATAAACCGCGCCGCTCCCTGAGAGCGAGCTTGTCGTCCTCAGAAAGAAAGGCGTATTGGAAGCTCGCCTCGGCCATCTGGGCCAGTTCGGTCTCGCTCAGTCCCATCTGTGCCGCATTTTCATATTCCTGCAGGAGAGTGGTGTGAAACATAGCGGGATCATCCGTCGAAAGCGCGATGGGAATGCCATGGCGCCATAATTGTGGTAACGGATGCTCCCGGATTTGTGCATCGTCCTTTCGCAACTGCTTGGCCAGTGCGCCGGTGCGGATGTTGCTTTGCGGGCAAATCTCCAGCGGTATTCGGCGGTCCACGAGCAGGTCCATGAGAGCGGGATCGAGCGCAGCGGCGATGCCGTGTCCTATTCTTTCGACACCAAGTATTTCGACGGCCTCGCGGATTTTCTCCGGTCCTCCCACCTCTCCCGCGTGCATCAAGAGATGCAAGCCAAGGTTTGCGGCTTCGTGATAAACGGACCGAAACTCCTCCGTCGCAATGCTGAGCTCGTCTCCGCCAATGCCGAATGCAACGATCGAGTTCGTCGCACACCGCTTCGCTGCTTTGACGACCTCCAAGGCTGCCTCGGGGCCAAACTGCCGCGCGGCATCGAAGATCCAGTTCAAGCGAAGCCCCTGCTTTTCAAACGGCTCCGCAGCCCGCAGAATAGCCTCGAAATTCTTTTCCGGCTGCTGCCCTCGAAGCAGCATCACGCCGACGGAAAGCGTGATCTCGGCGTACACCACGCCCTGAGTCAGCAGGTGCTCGCACAAGTCCCGCGCAATGAGCCCGTAATCGTGAGGCTCTCGCAGAAATGAGGTAACCCACTTGAATGCTGCGATGAAACCGGCAAAGTCGCGATAGCTATAGCGCCCGCGAACTTCGTCTTCCGTGAGGATAATGCTGTGCCGCGCCGTCAGGGCGCAGACGGTTGCCGGCTGAATGGAGCCTTCCAGATGGAGATGCAGCTCAGCCTTGGGCAGGGAGGCTATGCGCGCGGGAAGGATCGACTGACTCATCCGTGAAAGGTCAATGCGGGAGTTGAGGTTTTCCCGCGTTGGTCCAGGCCGTCAGCCAATACGAGCCAATATCCGTCGATGCTTCGGAGAGTTGCCGGATCAAGATAGCAGCAGACTGGTTGTAAAAACGATCGTAGTACTCGTCATTATACGAGTATGACTTTCCGGCGATATAAGCATTGCGGTCAGCCAGAAGAATCGGTTCGAGCAAACTGTGCGAACTGAGACAGACTTCGAACGCGTGATCCGTCGGATCGCTGATGAACGCTGCGTCGTTCGGCCGCATGGGAAAAAAAGAGGAATACCGATCGATCAGCGTCGTTCCAAACCGCTCGTTCACACCCTGCTGCGCAGTAAGCTTACCGTCAAAGTTTTCCGTGGTGCTGAAGGGGTCGTGCGCCTCAGCCACGTAAGTCGCCAGCATTGCCGCGTCCAGCCTGGCATCGTCCCAGCGTCCGGCCTTCATATCTTCCGTAAGCTTCTGGCTGAAGACGCCTATTTGCCAGGGAAGGAGGCCGTTGGACTGCAATTTTGATTTTCCATACTTTTCTACAGCCGCCTTGTAATTGCGCGGCAGCGCGTCGAAGGGGAAGCGGCCGTACTTGTCGAGATAGAGATGGTTGTTGCGTTTCTCCGCGGGAGTCTTGGCGAGCGCATTCAACGGATCGATCACATGTTGCAGCAGGTAGGCGCGGTTGGCCTCGAAAAAAGAACGGATGTCCTGCGGCAAAGTATCTATGGCCTGGTTTACGACCAGTTTGTCCGCATTACGACCCCAAGCGCCCGCATGACGTGGAAATAGCGCAACACTGGTCGTTAGCAGGAGCAAGGCTGCTACTCGAAGCGGCAATCGTCTAAAGCTATGCGGCCTCATCTTCGATTCCTTTATCCTGCGTTGGCTGCCCGCAGCGTGCTCCGCTTTCGGCCGAAGTTGTAGTAAATCACGAGGCCGATGACCATCCAAACAAAGAACCGGATCCAGTTCGTAATCGGCAGCCCGGCCATCAGCAATAGGCACGTCAGAATGGTCATAATGGGGGCCAGCGGACCCCCCGGCGCGCGGAAAGCGCGATGACGCTCGGGCTCTCGGTAACGAAGGATCAGCACGCCGCCGGCCACCAGCGCGAACGCAAAGAGCGTGCCGATGTTGGAGAGATCCGCGAGGGTACCAATATCCAGCAAGCCGGCGGGAACACCCACGACGAAGCCAGCCACCCACGTGGAAAAATCCGGCGTGCGAAAAGTCGGGTGCACGCGCGCAAAAATACGCGGCAGCAGCCCATCGCGAGACATGGCGAACCACACCCGTGCCTGGCCGAGCTGGAAGACGAGGAGCGACGAGATCATGCCCATTAGTGCGCCGATCAAAACGACCAGACGGACGCCGCCAAAATGGAGCCGCTTCATCGTGTTGACGACGGGAGCGGCATCGTCCAGCAAAGTCTGGTAGGGCACAAGCCCGGTCAACACCACAACGACGCCGATGTACAGGAGTGTGCAAATCACCAGCGTGGCGATGATCCCAATGGGAAGGTCGCGCTGCGGATTCCGGCATTCTTCCGCCGCCGTGGAGACAGAATCAAAGCCGATATAGGTGAAGAAAACAATCGAGCCGCCCGTCAAAATCCCAGGCCAGCCGTTTGGCGCAAAGGGGTGCCAATTGGCGGGATGAATGAAACGCATGGCGAAGGTGATAAAGACGAGAATCGCCACCATCTTCAAAAACACCATGATGTTATTTGCTTCCGCGGACTCGCGGATTCCCCGCACCAGAATCACCGTTAGAAGCATCACGATCAGAAATGCGGGCCAGTTAAAACCGAAATGCCAGCCCGGCGCGTACAGTGAATTCCCCTGCAAATCGGAGAGGCCGCTTGGCAAATACGCCGGGACGATCCAGCGCGGATTGGGATGAACGCCGAACCAATCGAGAAGATCCACCATGTGCGCCGAAAAGCCGACACTCACGGCCATGTTGCTGACCGCATACTCCAGAATGAGGTCCCACCCGATGATCCAGGCGATGAGCTCCCCCATCGTGGCGTACGTGTACGTGTAGGCGCTGCCCGCGATCGGGATCATGGCCGCAAGTTCCGCGTAGCACACAGAAGCGAAGCCGCACACGATGGCAACCAAAATGAACGAAAGTGCAATCGCCGGTCCGGCTCCCGGCCGTCCGAACGATGGCGAATGATAGATCAGGTACTCCAGAAGCGGAGCATTGAAAATGGAGCTGGCCTGCATCTTCTGTCCGGCAATCGCCGTACCTATAACCGTGAAAATGCCCGAACCGATCACTGCGCCGATTCCCAGCGAAGTCAGGCTCAACCATCCGAGAGATTTCTTTAATCGAGTTTCCTGGTTTTCCGAGTCCGCCAGAAGCTGGTCGATACTCTTGCAGCGCAGGAGATGTGATCCCACCCATGCTCTCCGATCGCGTCCGGTCAAGCCGGAAGCCTGGAAATGCTGGATACGCCGTTCAGGGAAGATTGCCTGCTCAATTTACCCCGAGAAGCCATGTTTCGCAACAAACCGCGCGCCACGATTTAGGCCGGATTTACTCTTTGCTAGGCCGGCTCAAGCTGAGCGTAGCGCTCGATGAACTTCTTCGTGCCCCGGCCGGGAAAGCTCACCGAGAGGCGCCGGTCTTCCTCGTCACCTTCCACCCCCACGATCGTTCCTACACCGTAGCTTGGATGGCGAACCTTGCGGCCGAGCATGGGATTAGCGTCGGCGCCGCGTCTGACGACGGATCTGCCAAATGAGTTTCCGCTGCGTGACGACTTTGGCGCTGAGGTTACCAGCGTGGGCTTGCCGCGCACACGTCGCAAGAACTCGTCAGCCGAATACGAATACTCCGGATCGGGCTCATATCGGCGTGTTTCGCCAATCTCTGCCATGGAGCCGCGCATGGTTTCCACAAGCTCGCCGGGTATCTCCGCCAAAAACCGCGATGGCAGCGAGGCCCGCAATTGCTGCTCGTTGCCAAAAATGCGCCGATACACGGCACGAGTGAGCGTGAGCGAAGTCCGCGCGCGCGTCATGCCCACGTACACAAGCCGCCGCTCCTCTTCAATCCCTTTCTCTTCGTTCAAGGACCGGCCATGCGGGCAGATACCTTCTTCCATGCCGGTCAAGAAAACGTGATCAAACTCCAGCCCTTTGGTGCTGTGAAGCGTAATGAGGGTCACGCCAGGCATGCCTTCAAAGGAATCCGCGTCGCTCACGAGCGCTGCGGCATCCAGAAAGTCCGTAAAGGTCTCGCCCGCTTCCATGCTTTCCGCAACCGCTCTCGTCAATTCCTCGAGATTTTCCAGCCGCGCGATATCCTCGGGAGTGTTTCGGTCTTTCAGCATATCCATGTAACCGCTCTCCTCGAGCACAGTTCGCAGAAACGCCGCCGGCTCCTTCGCCGCCAGTGCTTCCTGCAATTTGCGGATCAATTCTTGAAACGAGCGCAAGGGCGTTACCGCGCGTCCGCCCGCCGCGCCTATCACAAATTTCTCGATGGCCGCCCACAGGGAACTCTCGTCCGCTCGCGCTGTCTCCCGCAGCGCATCCACAGTGGTCTTCCCAATCCCGCGGGGAGGTAGATTCAGCACACGCAAAAGGGAAATATCATCCTCCGGATGCATGGCCAGCCGCACGTACGCCAGGGCGTCTTTCACCTCGGCTCGATTGTAAAAGCTGAATCCCCCCACGAGTTTGTAGCGTAGTCCCTGGCGGCGGAATACTTCCTCAAAGGCGCGCGACTGAAAATTCGTCCGGTATTCGACGGCGCAGGTTTGCGCGGGATCGTCGTTCAGAATCCGCTCCAGCTCGCCGGCCACGAATTCCGCTTCTCCGTGGGCATCTCGCGCTTCGAAATAGCGAAGGCTCGCTCCCTTGCCCTTTGTCGCGCTCAGGGATTTGCCCAGCCGCTCCGGGTTATTCGCGACCACCCCGCCGGCCGCGTCCAGAATATTCTGTGTGGACCTGTAATTTCGCTCCAGCTTTACTACCTGCGCGCCGGGGAAGTCCCGCGAAAAGCTCAGCAGGATGGAGACGTCCGCCCCCCGCCAGCGATAGATGGACTGGTCTTCGTCGCCCACGACACATACGTTGTGCTTCGGCCCCGTCAAGAGCCGCAGCAGGTCATACTGCACGCGGTTGGTATCTTGATATTCATCCACGTGGATGTATTGGAAACGCGTTTGCCACTTCTCGCGGACCGCGGGCGCCTCCCGAAGCAGGCGCACCGAGCGCAAAAGCAAGTCGTCGAAATCCAGTGCGTTGCTTTGCTGCAGCAATTTTTCGTAGGCCGCAAAAACATCCGCGACGCGACGGCCGTCTTTGTCGATGGCTTCTCCCCGAAGCATCTCCGGAGTCTTGCCGTGATTTTTTGCGTAGCTGATGCGGCTGAGAATATTCCGCGGGGTGAGGCTGTCATCGTCGATCGCCAGCTTGGTCATCGCCAGTTTCACGGCAGCTAGCTGATCGTCATCATCGTAGATTGCGAAATCGCGTGGCAATCCCGCATTCGGGGCTTCCCGCCGCAGAAGCCGCGCGCACAGCGAATGGAACGTCGAAAGCCAGGGCTGCGAGGGCGACACGCCGGCGCGTAGCAGCAAATCGGAGACGCGCGTCCGCATTTCTTCCGCCGCTTTGTTGGTGAAGGTGACGGCAAGGATCGCTTCCGCCGGCACGCCGCCGGCAATCAAATTGGCCATGCGGTAGGTGATCGCGCGGGTCTTGCCGGTTCCCGCACCGGCCAGGATCAGTAAGGGACCTTCCGTAGTCTCTGCTGCTTGCCGTTGCTCTGGATTCAAGTCGTCGAGGAGGTTCAACATTTTCCCGCAATGATCGAGGATGTGATGCCATTTGATGGTAGCCGAGTGCGGGTACTCGCGCAAATCACCTCTATGTCTTCTTTGTCGGCATCTCTCCGATTTTCGAGCCAAGATTTCTCTGACGCTCGCACGAGACGCTTTGCGCTTGAATAAGTTGGGGTGTAGAGCGATTGCTTCTTTCGGGTCTAAGGAGCTAATTCCGGCGAGCGGGCATCTACTACCGGCTCAGGTCAATTTCGAAATAGAGCAGGGGATGATTCTTCTCGAGCGCGCGCACATCGGGAATGTAGAGATGCGCGGTATTGAGCAGGTCGAACTGTCCCTGCAAATCGAAATAGAGCAATCCTTGCATGACATGGTGCGGCGCCACGACGCTGCCCGGAATTGCCGCCTCGGCCGCAGCCTTCTGCGTTTCCATCCAGTGCTTGTCGCGACCGACTCTTGCTCCGCCCGAGGGAATCGGAAAGGGCGCCCTGTGCTTTGCAGTTGGATCTTTTTTCCCGTTGTCTGCAACCACATCCGCAACGTCATCCGGGGTCAGCGAACGCAGAGCCTGTCGATTGTCCTCGGACACTGTGACATTCAATCGAATCTGCTCCAGGTCGATTTTCATGCTATCGTCCGAATCATTGCGGATAATCGTATCGACGGCCACAATCCCCGCGGCAAGCGGCGACTTCTTTGGAAATTTCGCCTTGTAACTGGCTGCATCCGTCCAGGGCCGCGCGGAAATGGTTACGCCTTCGTGCGCTTCGAGCGAGGCAGCCTTCATCGTGCCCTGGGGCTGCTGTGCACTGGGCGGAAGGCTAAGAAAGCCGCCAGCAAGAAGGGGAACTATAATGGCTAGTTTTCGCATCGGGTTATAATAGCTCTTTCTCGTCTCGACGCCTTCGATTCCTGGAGGAAGACCAAGGTTGCCCGCATCGCGAACTGCTTGTACTCAGCTGTGCGGAAGCAAGACCGGAGCCGTGTTCAGTGTATCTTGTCTATAGCCTGCTAATGGGTTTCGCCGCCCTCCTGCTCATGCCCTATTGGCTTGTGCAGGGTCTGCGCCACGGAAAATATTTCTCCAATCTTGGTCAACGCCTTGGTCTATCGTTTCCCACGCTCGGCAAGCTGCCCGAGAACCGATCTGGAGCTATCTGGATCCATGCCGTTTCCGTCGGTGAGGCGCTTTCGGGCATCACTCTGGCGAGACAGTTAAAGGACAAATATCCCGGTCGGCCGCTCGTTGTGTCTACGACCACGTTGACCGGCCAGGCCCTCGCTCGCGAACGCTTGCCCTTCGCCGACGCGATTTTCTATTTTCCTCTAGACTGGGCATTCTGCGTTCGCCGGGTATTGCGAGCGGTTAAGCCCTCGATCGTCATCGTGTTGGAAACGGAAATCTGGCCCAACTTTCTCCACGAAGCTCGCCTCCGAAGCGTCCCTGTCATGTTTATCAGTGGACGAATTTCAGACCGTTCCTTCGCCCGCTATCAGCGCTATCTTGGAGTGTTCGGTTTTTTTTTACGGCCGTTTCTCCGGCGAGCACTCGGCGATGCCAGTGTATTTCTGATGCAAAGCGATGAAGACGCCGCGCGGATTCGTGCTCTGGGCGCTCCACCGGAGCGAGTGCAAGTCAGCGGCAATCTGAAATATGATTTGGAACTTCCCGCGCAGACGCCGATCTCCCGCTGGCTTTCCGAGGAGGCGAAGCGGCGCGGGCGCTCCCCGATCATCGTTGCGGGCAGTGTGGTCGCGACGGAGGAACCTCTTGCGTTGATTGCATTTGGAACACTGCAGGGCGAATACCCCAAAGCTCTTCTGGTCCTTGCGCCTCGCAAGCCGGAGTGCTTCGCCTCCGCGGCGGAGTTCGTTGACGAATCTCACCGCAAATTCATCCGGCGCTCGCAACTGCCCGTTCCCGGTCCATCACAAAATGGCGCGCCGCATGGTGAATTTCATATTCCCGATGACGTGACCGTCCTGCTTCTCGACAGTATCGGCGAGCTCGCTTCACTCTACCGCGTTGCGGACGGCGCCTTCGTCGGTGGCTCGCTCGTTCCGTCTGGCGGCCACAATATCCTTGAGCCTGCGGCCTTCGGAAAAATTCCCGTGTTCGGGCCTTCGATGGAGAATTTTGCGGAAATCGCCCGGCGCTTCACTGCTGCGGGAGCGGCTGTTCAGGTGGAAAGTCCGGAGGACGCCGGCGTCGCGTGGATCGAGTTTATTCGCGATCCCGAGCGGGCGGCGCGTATGGGCGAGACCGCGCGCAACCTTGTCGAAAGCAGCCGTGGCGCCACTGGCCGCGCCATCGCGGAAATTGCCTTGCGCCTCGAAAGCTCTGCTCGAGAGCGCGGATGAATCTTCCGCCGCTGCTGCGATTTCTGCTTTGGCCGCTTTCTGTTCTTTATGGTGGCTATGTTCGGTTCCGTGCGTGGCTGTATGCGAGGGGCTGGCTGAAGCAGAAGCGTTTGCGCGGCAAAGTGATTAGCGTTGGCAATTTGACCGTGGGGGGCACCGGAAAGACGCCCATGGTGTTGTGGCTCGCCGAAAAATTCCTCGAGGAAGGGAAGCGCGTGGCGATTCTCAGCCGCGGCTATCGAGGTTCTGGCGGCACGAGCGACGAAATCGAGATGATGAAGCACCGGCTTCAAAATAGGGTCGCATTCGGCGTCGGCAAAAATCGTTTTGCCGAAGGCCATCGAATCGAAGAGCAACAGCCCATTGACGTTTTTCTCCTGGACGACGGTTTTCAACACTTTCCGCTCGCCCGCGATTTGGACATTGTCATGCTCGACGGTTCCCGGAAACTCAAGGACCAATGGCTCCTTCCCTCAGGAATTCTGCGTGAACCCGTTTCCGCCTGCCGCCGCGCGGACATCCTCGTTGTAACGCGCAAGATGGAATGCCCCGATATCGAAGCGGGCGATGCTCATAACTATTCCATTTTTTACGCGCAAACACGCTTGCTGGGTTTTCGGCGTTTGGGCAGCCGCGCCGGAATCCAATCCCTGAGCGAGATAGGACACGGTCCCTTCTTCGCTTTTTGCGGCATTGGCAATCCCGGGGCATTCTTTGACGATTTGAGACGCTGGAATGTAACCCTCGCGGGTCAAGAAGCCTTTCGCGATCATCATCGCTACACGGCAGCTGATCTTCGACGGCTGGAAAAGTCGGCTCATGCCGCGGGCGCTATCGCATTTGTAACAACGGAGAAAGATGCGGAGAATCTCGCGGAAGCATCGAGCGCTGCGATTCCCATATTCGTTTCAGTCATCGACTTCGTGTTCACTGCGGAGAGTGATTTCGTCGCGGCTCTTGAGCGCAAAATGCAGTCGCCCGGCGGTGCGCTGGCATGAAAATCCTCATTCGAGCAACGAATTGGGTAGGCGACGCCATCATGGCGCTTCCGGCGCTGCGCGCCGTTCGCTCGCATTTCCCCGAGGCGCAGATCACGATTCTCGCGCGCCCCTTCATCGCGCCTCTTTACAAAGACCAGAGCGTTTGTGACCAGACGATGCTTGTCGACTCCACGACCGGCCTGGTCAGCGAAATACGCGCGCAAGCATTCGATATGGCCCTCCTGCTCCAGAATGCTTTCGAAGCCGCCTGGCTGGCCTGGCGGGCGGGAATTCCGGAGCGCATCGGCTATGCCCGCGACGGGCGCGGCCTTCTCCTGACCAAAGCTTTGTCCGTTCCTAAGCCCGGCGAAATTCCGCCGCATGAGCAGTTCTACTATCTCGAACTGCTTCGCCGTGCTGGCTGGCTGGAGTCGTTCCCGCATGACTCCCTCATCAGTCTCCATGTTCCTCAAGAGAATCGCCGACGTGCCGCTGAATTTCTTCATTCCGCCGGTGTCCACGCGGACCGCATGCGCATAGCGATCGGCGCAGGAGCGTCCTACGGCTCGGCAAAGTGCTGGCCGCCGGATCGCTTTGCAGAGCTAGCGAATCGTCTACAGGCACAGACTGACGCGGATGTCATTCTCTTTGGCACGCCCGGGGAGACCCTCGTTTCGTCGGCGATTGCATCCGGCATGCGCCAGCCGTCGATCGATCTTACGGGAAAGACCTCGATCGCCGACCTGCCGGCGCTTCTTTCGCAATGCCATCTCTTTATTGGAAATGATTCGGGCGCGATGCACGTCGCGGCCGCCGTTGGCCTCCCAGTCGTCGCCGTGTTTGGCCCCACGGATCCGTTCGGGACGGCGCCGGTTACTCCGTGTTGCACTATCGTGCAGGAGAAGCCCTATTGCAGCCCATGTTTTCTGCGACGCTGCCCGACGGATCACAGATGCATGACCCGCGTCTCGCCCGCCGCTGTTGAGGCCGCCGCACGACAGTGGATTTCGACTGTGGAGGTGCGCCCTGCCTGACTCTGCCGCCGTTCGCCCCGCCGTTTTTCTCGATCGAGACGGCACCATCTCCGAAGAGGTCGGCTACTTGAATCACGTCAGCCGATTTCGTATCTTGCCCCGCGTGGCCGAATCCATTCGCCGCTTGAATGAAGCTGGCCTACCCGTGATTGTGGTTACAAATCAATCTGGCGTCGGACGGGGTTACTTTCCGGAATCGCTCGTGCATTCTGTCCACGAACTGATGGCCCAGCAACTCAGCGCCGCGGGCGCGCATCTACAAGCAGTTTATTATTGCCCCCACACCTCCGCCGATGGTTGCGAGTGCCGGAAGCCGGGAACGGGCATGCTAATGCAAGCGGCGAAGGATCACGCCATCGATCTCCAGCGATCCTTCGTCGTCGGTGACCGCCGGAGTGATATCGAACTTGCGCGCCGTGTGGGCGCGTGCAGTATCCTTGTTCGCACCGGCTACGGCGAAGGCGAATACCTCTGGAACTCGTCCAAATGGCTCGTTCAGCCTGATTTTGTCGCGGCCGACCTTGCCGATGCCGTTCATTGGATTTTGAGGCCAACGAAATGAAGCGCTCGCCAAATAAAATCGTGTCGTCGCCGTCCGTGGACCTGCTTGCCCTTGCAGATATTGTCGAGCAATTCTCGTCGAAAAGCGTCGTGCTCTTCGGGGATTTCGTCGCCGATGAATACCAGTTTGGAGAAATCTCGCGCGTCTCACGGGAAGCTCCCGTCCTTATCCTTCGGCATCGCGAATCGCAATTCGTCCCCGGAGGCGGCGCCAATGCCGCCAACAATTTTGCCGCACTCGGCACGCGCGTTTTTCCGATCAGCGTCGTCGGCGAGGATCCTGCTGGAGATGCGCTCATCGCTTATTTCCGGAGCAAACGCGTCGATGTCTCCGGTATACTGCGGCTCAAAGGCTGGACGACTCCTACCAAGACTCGCATACTTGCCGGCTGGGCCCATACCGTCGCTCAGCAGGTTCTCCGCGTCGATCGCGAACCTCACTCGGCGATCCCGGAACCGTTGCACAACAAATTGCAGTCTAAGCTCCGAGCGAAGCTTCGTTCCGCGAATGCGCTGGCCGTTTCCGATTACGGTTTTGGCGTTGCCTCACCCATGCTTGTCCGCGAGGCGACTGCCGAGCAAAAGAAATCTCTGCCCGTCACGCTCGATGCGCGGCACAATCTGCACGCCTACACGAAGTCTGGCATCACCTCCGCCACCCCTAACGAAGCCGAGCTCGAAGCCCTGCACCATGTTTCCATCGGCCAGAATCTTTCCGTTTTGAGCCGATGCGGCCTCGCAACGCTTGCCACCATGAAGTTGCAGTCGCTCCTGGTCACCCGCGGCCGCGATGGTATGGCGCTATTCGAATCAGGCGATCGCGTTACCCAGATTTCCATTTATGGAAGCGATCAAGCCGTTGACGTCACCGGCGCCGGCGACACAGTTCTTGCCGCATACACCCTCGCTCTCGCCTGCGGCGCTTCTCCACTCGAAGCCGCACACCTCGCCAATATTGCCGGCGGCCTCGTTGTCATGAAACGCGGCACCGCCACCGTCACGCGCGAAGAGCTCCTCGCCGCCATCCGCCGACAAGCCGGCGGCGCCGCTTCCTGACCCATGCGCGAGGCTGCTTCCAAAATCGTCCAGCGCGAATGGCTCCGCGGAAAAATCGCGGAGCATAAAAAGTGCGGCCAGCGAATTGTTTTCGCCAACGGTTGTTTCGATACCCTTCACGTAGGTCACATCCGCTATCTCGAAGGAGCGCGACGCGAAGGCGATGTGCTGGTCGTCGCCGTTAACTCAGATTCGACGGTTTGCGCCTTGAAAGGTCCCGGCCGTCCCATTCTGGATGAGAATGCTCGGGCAGTCCTCGTCGCTTCGCTTCGCGCTGTCGATTACGTGCTTCTCTTCAGTGAGCCAACCGTTGAACCTCTGCTGGAAGCTCTACGCCCGGACGTTCACGCCAAAGGAACGGATTACACCGCGGAAACGGTGCCTGAACGCGCCGTTGCCGCTCGTCTTGGCATCTCCGTCGCCATTGTCGGCGACCCCAAGGATCATTCCACGCGCGAACTTCTTGAATCTGTCCGCAAGGCTCCGCATGCCTGAGCCGCGCTTTCTGGTCGTGCGCCTTGGTTCGCTTGGCGATATCGTGCACACGTTTCCGGCTGTCTCCGGCCTCCGTGATACTTTTCCGGATGCGGAAATCGTCTGGCTTACTCATCCGCGCTGGAATCTTCTGGTCGAGAGCAGCCGCCTGGCTTCGCAGGTTTGGGCAACGGAAACGCGTTCCATCCATTCGCTCCGAAAAATTATCGAAGCACTTCGAATCGCCCGGTGGGATGCGGCCATCGATTATCAAGGTCTCTGGAAATCCGCCGCTCTGCCTTTTTTCGGCGGCATCAAGCGCCGAATTGGTTTCTCCTCGGATACGATTCGCGAGTTCGGTGTGCCCGTCCTCTACACGGACCGTGTCCTCTGCACGGCGACTCACATCGCCGATCAAAACGGCGAGTTGTCGCTTCGCGCCGGAGCGCGACAGCCCGTCTCGCCATTTACGCTGCACGTTCCGCAGGTTGACGACTGCGGCATCCGCGACCATCTCAACCAACTCGGCCTCAGCCGCTATATCGTCCTGAGTCCCGGCGGAGGCTGGCGTTCGAAGTGCTGGCCCCCCCAACGTTTTGGCCAGCTATGCAAGCTCATACGGGACTCTCTCGGCCTCCGCTGTGTCGTGAATTACGGTCCCGGCGAGGATGATCTCGCTCTCGCTGTCCGCGAATGCAGCGGCGACGCAGAGCCTGTGCCTTACAACGGCCCGCTTGGACCCCTGATGGCTCTCTTGCGCAACGCCGCGTGCATCGTCGGCGGCGACACGGGTCCTCTTCACCTCGCCATCGCTCTTGGCACTCCGGCCGTGGCTATCTTTGGTCCCACGGATCCCTCGCGCAACGGCCCATATCGCACGGACGACATCGTCTTGCGTGCCTCCAATGTCGTCACGACACACTCGCGCGCCGATCAAACGCACCCTTCGCTGCTGCAAGTTCAGGTGAGCGAAGTTTTCGATTCGGTTCGCCGCCGCCTCGGAGTTCCCGCGTGAACTCCGCCGCCTTCTTTGCCCGCTGGCGCGTCCCGCTTAGCTATCCGTGTGCGATTCTCGTCTTATGGTTTGCCCGGCCCACCCCGCAGAGCATTCTCTGGGGAGTGCCCATCGGACTGCTCGGCCTCTTGCTCCGCGCCCGCGCCGCCGGCCATCTTCATAAGCAGGAAATACTGACCGTGACCGGGCCTTACGCCTTTACGCGCAATCCTCTCTATTTCGGCAGCGCCATGCTTACGCTCGCGGCGGCAGTGGCCTGCCACTCGTGGATTTCCGCTGTCATTCTCTGCTCTTACTTTGCTCTTTTTTATTTCATCGTCATGCGCCGCGAAGAAACCGAGCTTCGCCGGCATCACGGAGCCGCGTTTGACGAATACTCCAGGGCGGTTCCGTTGTTTTTTCCCCGCCTCACTCCTGCGAAGCTCCCGTTTGCCGCCGCCGGCTCATTTTCCTCGGCGCAGTACAAAAAAAATCACGAGTATCAGGCAGCCATCGGCTTTCTTCTACTGCTCGCCGTGCTTGTGTTGATCTGGTGGTTGCGGCTCCGCTGAGGTCGCTCTCTCCCGGATTTCCGGACACGCCATAAAACAGCTGATTTCCAGTCTCTTTCCATCGGTCAGGATGTGCACCGCTCCGTCCCGGTCCGTCCGCAAGATTCTCACTCCCGCGGTTTCCAGTCGTTCCAGCAGCTCCCGGTTCGGATGCCCGTAGGGATTGTCTTCTCCAGCGCTAATCACCGTTACGCTTGGATGTACCTCGGCAAGAAATGCGGGCGTGGTTGAATTTTTGCTGCCGTGATGTCCGACCTTCAGCACATCCGCTCGAAGCGCCGCTTCATTGTTATCCGACAGGATTGAGTCCTCTGCTTGCTTTTCCGCGTCTCCCGGCAACATCATGGTGCGGTCTCCATATTTCAGCCGCAGCACCATGGAATCGTTGTTCTTCGCGGAAGGGCCGACCTCTGCGGGGCCAATTTCGGGCCAAAGGACGTCCATTTCGACGCCGTCCCAGAAGAAAAGTTTCCCATGGATTTCGTGCGCGATTGGAATCCTCCTCTCGCGTGCTAATTCCTCCAGGTTTGCCAACGCTGCCGATTCGACTTCCCGTCCAATCCACAGCGTCCCGACGCGGAAATTTTGCAGAATCGCCGTCAACCCTCCGATGTGGTCCTGATGAGCGTGCGTCAAGGCGACGACATCCAATTTCTGAAATCCCCGCGACCATAGGTAAGGCGACACAGCATCCTCGCCGGGGTCGGTGCCGTTGAGTTGTTCGTGTCCGGGGAATCCTCCAAAGGCGCCTCCTCCGTCAATCAAAAGCGTTTTTCCATGTGGAGACACGACAAAAAGGGAATCTCCCTGCCCCACATCGAGCGCCGTCAACTCCAGTTTTCCGGCGGACCAGCGCGGCCCAAATGGAAAAGTTGCAATGGCGAGGGCGCTGAATCCCATCACTCCAATAGCGCCTCGCGCCATCCAGCCTCGCCAGAACGGCGCGCGGTACGCCGCCACGGCCAGCACAACCCCCGCCGCCAGGAAAATCGCCACCAGCCATGCTGGCGGCCCGGGAATGCGATAACTCCATCTTGGAAATTGGGCGAACCATTCCACAACTCGCAGAAGCCCCGCGGTCATCCATCCCAGCGGCATGGCCAGTAGCTTTCCGACAGCCGGCAATACCAGTCCGCTGCCAAGCGTCAGAAATCCCAGCGGCACCACGAGTCCCGTCAGCGGAACCGCCACCAGGTTGACCAGCGGCGCGCTCAACGTGACGCGGTGGAAGTCTCGCGCCATCAGCGGCAGCATGCCGATCTGCAATGCCAGCGTGATGACCAGCAATTCCCACACGCGCAGCGCGGCGGCGATTCCGCGCACCAGGTTCTCTCCGGTCGGGTTCGCCAACCGGACAGGCACGCGCGAGGCTATCCATCCGGCGACCGAGCGCAAATCAATCCGCAATTGCACAGCTCGCGGCTCGTGCGACGCGTCCCGCGTAACATCGCGCCAGCCGCGCAGCGCCTTCACGTATGGCTGCACAGTCTCCTCCAGCCACGGCGCCGCCAGCCCGGCGATGCAGCCGATCGCCAGGAACGTCAGTTGAAAACTGGAATCGCGAATTGCCAGGGGCTTCGCAACAAGAAGAATCAGCGCCGCCAACCCCGCGGAGTTCAATAACTCGAGGCGCCGGAAGAACAGTCCGCCCAAAACTACGATCGCAGTCATCAGTGCGGCCCGCAGCACCGGCGGCCTCTGCTCCACCACGGCCACGTACCCAAGCAGCAGCGCGAGCGTGGTTATCGCGGTCCAAAAAGCCGTGAGCCTGAGCAGACGACCCATCCAGAACAAAAATACAACGAGCGCCCCCACATGAAGTCCCGCCACCACCAGCACGTGAAACACACCCGTCTTTTGAAAGTCCGTGGACTCCGCTCGCTCGACGAAACTCCGGTCCCCCAGCAACATCGCTCGCAACACGCCTCCGACCTGAGGCTTGTTCGCGAAAAGAATGTCAATCTCCTCCCGCAATCGGCGTCGTGCGCCCGAAAGAAGTGCGGCGGCGGACGTGGGAGCAACATCAGTCTGTTCCATCAATTCCGCCGCGCGAAGCGTCGCAATCAAGTCGATGTTCTGCTGCTCGAGATACGCGCGCCTGTCAAATGCGCCGTCGTCCCGGAAGACCTGGGGCCGCCTCGCCTGAGTCGTGACTGCGATCTCGTCTCCCGCATGTACTTCCGGCGGAGCCGTTCCCTCCGCCGGATTCGCGAAGCTGACCCGCAATCCACCTCGGGCGGGCACAAGTGCGCCTTCGTACTCCACTCCGCTCAACTCGATCTCGTAACCATAGCCCCACGGCAATTTCGCAGGTTCATCCCGCAGACGCCCGTGCCACCGCAGGGGAGTTTGCACTGACACTCGTCCTGTCTCGACTAGTGAGAGTATGTAGTCTGCCGGCCGCGGTTGACTTGCGATGCCCGCACCCAATACGCCCAATCCAAGCCAGCTCAGCCAAGACAGCGCCGCGGCAGGGAAGAGCCATTGCATTCTTGTTAGATAAATTCCCGAAAAAATAAGGACCGCCAGGCAGGCGAAACCGCTGGCGATGTAGCCTTGTGAAGAAGCATGCTGTGCGAACCAGCTTGCTTGGCCGAGCACAACGCCGCACCCAAATAGCGCGGCGATGGCTACGGCCGGCAATCTCATGACATTCTTCGCAACCTCACCAGCGTTTCAATATGGAAGGTCTGCGGAAAAAGATCGAACAAATGCATCTCGCTGATCTCGTACTTCACGCTCGGCCCCGCAATCTCCTTCGGTTTTCTTGGCGATCCAGTTAGAACAGCCAGATCCCTCGCCAGTGTGGATGGGTCGCAGGAAAGGTACACGATTTCCGCGGCGCCGAGCTCGGCGAGCTTTGCCGCTGTTTCCGCGCCCAATCCGGCCCGCGGCGGATCGAGTACGACGAACTCCGGTTGCTCCTTCGTCTTCTTCAAAAAATCTTCGGCGTGTTCATTGTGGGAAGTCACGGAGACTCCCGCAGCCTGGGCATTAGCGTAAAGATCGCGCGTCGCGGCGAGGTTTGCATCCACGCTCACGACCCTCTCAAAAGTTCGCGCCAGCGGCAGCGTAAAAAATCCCACTCCCGCGTACATGTCCAGTGCCAGGCGGCCCTTCGCCCCCGCCGTCACCGTCTTCAGCAAATCATCGATCAAAAAACGGTTTACCTGGAAAAATGACAAATGGCTCACGCGAAAGGTGAATCCGCCCGCTCGGTGCTCCAGGTATCCCGGCCCGGTAAGCTCAAACTTGTCCTTCTTCTGGTCCAGCAAGAGCAAGCTCTCTACCTGTGGCATCGCCTCCCGCAGAACAGCCGCGAGTTCTCCTGCCGGCTTCGGAAATCGCTCGAACGCCACATTTAGAGCGATCTTTTCGTCCGCTGAGTCGGCAAACGCTTCAATCTCCAGAATCCCCTCGGGCAAAGTCCCCGACCTCGCCATTTCCTGTAATCGCCCGAACGTCTGCGCCAGCCGCGGCGACAGCACTGGGCATTCATCAATGGGCACGATGAACGAGCTTTCTGGCAGGAAATATCCCAGCGCCCTCGGCATTCCGCTGCGCACCGCCCATTGCGCGCGGTTCCTGTAGCCGTAGGGCTCGGCGGTATGCTCTTGGATCGCACCGTCCCAGGAGATCCCGCCCAATCGCGAGAGCGTCTCTCGCAAAATCTCTTTCTTCAGCCGAACTTGCTCTCCGGCAGCGATGTGCTGGTAATGGCATCCCCCGCAAGTCTGGAAATGCGGGCACGGCGCCTTGATGCGCTCCTTCGACGCGGCCGTCACTTCCACCGGCTTTGCCCAGATCACTTTTTTCTTCTTTGACTTCTCCGCCGCGCGCACTTTCTCTCCCGGTAGCACGTACGGCACAAAAACCGTATTTCCGTCGGCGTGCGCCAGCCCGTCTCCTCCATACACCAGCTTCTCAATCGATAATAGTAACTCGTCTGACATAATCATGGTCCCATTCTGCGATTTTCCGCGTTGAAAGAAAAGGTTGGCGTTTTCGGGAAGCGCCTTTCAGGAAAAGTAATACAAGCTCAGGCGCGGCAATCCATACTCCTCGAGCAGCCGCTTTTGTACGTACTGTTTTTCGATCAGAGCGATCTGGTCCGCCTTCATCTTTCGGCGGTACATTGCAAGCTGGCCGTCCATTTCTCGCCGGATTTTCAGCATCGTTTCTTCGCTTGCGTGGCTCATCAATGTCGCGTGGAGCTTGTCGTCCAAAATTGTCAGCCGCCGTTCCAGATCTTCCAGATCCAGCGCGCCTGGCATATCCAGTATCGTCGCTGCGCTGCTCAATGATTCGGAGATTTCGCGCAAACGGCTCGCGAACTCCGCTCGCCCGGATGCGCTGCTCTCCGCCACGGCTGCAATTTGCGCGCCATTCTTTGCAAAATACAGCCGCAACTCCTCCCGCCGAAACGGCTCCTTGGCCGACGCGTTTCCGTTCTTCGGCGTGCTCCCCGCTGTGGCCTCGAGTTGCTCTTCCGCAGCTTCAAGCACTGCGTCCGTGCAGTAGGCCAGGCTCTTTAGAGGCTTTCCGGCTCCCCGCCGCGATCGCTGGTAGCTTTCAAAAGCATGATCGATCCCCTTCAGCACAGCTTCCAGCGGCACGCCCGCCTTCTGCCATGTCTCCATGATCGCCCAATCGAGCGGCGATACCAGTAGATTCGCGCCCCGCTTCTTCCAGAAATAATTCTCAATTTCCGTGAAGTAGTTGAAGTAGTTCCAACTGTCCATAGGATTTGCCGTCGTGGAGCCACGTATCAGGAGTTTGCGCGCAGGGCCTGCGCCACGCTATTTCAATGCTAGCCCTGTGCTTTTTTCGCGGGAACCGGCGTCGCCGATCGGGATTGCTCTCCGCGATTCGCTGTCGCCCCTTTACCAACATTCCCCGTCTGATTTTTTTCCCAAATCAGCCGCAACCCCGTCAAAGTCAGAAACTCGTCCGTTTCCTGAATCTGCTTCGAACCCTTAGCCACCATTCTCGCTTGCCCGCCCGTGGCCACCACCTTCACATCTCCGCCCAACTCCGCCTTCATCCGGGTCAGCATTCCATCCACCATGTCCACTGCTCCGTAATAAAGTCCGGCCTGCATGTGCGTGACAGTGTTCGTCCCGATCACTTTTCCAGGATCCTTGATCTCCACACGCGGCAGTCTCGCCGCCCTGGCGAACAAGGCTTCCGAAGCAATTCCCAGTCCCGGTGCGATTACTCCGCCAAGATATTCTCCCCGCGCCGAAATCGCGTCGAAGGTGATCGCCGTCCCGAAGTCCACAACGATGCACGGCCCGCCGTACTTGTGGAAAGCCGCCACTCCGTTCACGATCCGGTCTGCTCCCACTTCCAGAGGGTTATCCACCAGCACCGGCATTCCCGTTTTCACGCCCATTTCCACGAACAGCGCCTTCTGCCCGAAATAAATCCGCGACATTTCCGCCAGCGTCCAATTCACCGGCGGGACAACCGAACTGATGATTACGCCCCCGATCGCGTCGCGATCTAGTCCCGCAATGGTGAAAAGATTTCGCGTCAGCACGCCGTATTCGTCGATGGTTTGCTGCCTCGCCGTCGTCAGCCGCCAGTTCGCAATCAACTCCTCTCCGCGGAAAACGCCCAGCACCGTATTCGTATTGCCGACATCGATCGTCAACAGCATCTACCGCGCCTCCGCAACGTCTCCCGAAATTACCGTCACCACCTGCCCATCGTCGCGCTTCACCTGTAGCAGTCCTTCCGGTGCGAGCCCAGCCGTGGTGCCCGCAAAACTTTCCGTTCCGCTTGTCACTCTCACGCGCTTGCCTTGCGCATAACTAGAAACTTTCTCAAATTTCCCGGTCACTCCGGCCGGCCCCTCGCGCACAAATCGAGTGTAGTCGCTCTCGAATTCGCGGAGCAACCGCACCAGCAGCTCCAGCCGCGAAACCTGCTTGCCGGTTTCGATGCGCAGCGAAGTCGCCGTCGTCCCCAACTCTCCCGGAAATTTCTCCTGATTCACGTTCAAGCCGATGCCCACGATGACAAATCGCACCTGCGATGGCTCCGCGTGCATCTCCGTCAGGATCCCTCCGGCTTTCTTCCCGCTTAATAACAAATCATTCGGCCACTTCAGGTCCGGCGTAAGTCCCGTAGTCGCTTCGATAGCGGCTCGGGCCGAGATTCCAGCCATCATCGTAAGTAGCGGCGCCTGCACCGGTGCCAGCCGCGGCCGCAAGAGCAGAGTCACGTAAATTCCCGCCGCGCGATCGGACTGCCACGTCCGTCCCGCGCGCCCCTTGCCCGCGGTTTGCTCCTCCGCCAGGACGACTGCTCCTTCCGCCTCCCCCGCATGTCCCAACTCCAGCGCCACGCGGTTTGTCGAATCGGTCCGGAAGAAATGGTAGATACGCTTGCCGAAGAGGCTGCCCTTCAATCGTTGACGCAGCATGTCCGGCGTCAAAATGTCGGGCACTCTCTCCAGAAAATAGCCGGAACCCGCTTTTCCCTTCACACGCACGCCGAGTCCGCGCAGTTGCCGGATCCATTGCCATACCATCGACCGTGACACGCCGATTTCGCGCGCGATCCGTGCCCCGCTGATCACGATCGTGGCATTTTCCGCGAGCAGCGTCAGCAGCGCCGCCAGCCGCTTGTCGGTTGTTCCGGGAAGAGTTTCTTGAGCCATCGATGTGGCACAGACTTCAGTCTGTGCAAACCTCATTGCTGTTAAGCGTGCATCCGACCGCCTGCAAATTAAGTCTTTCGGCGGACATTTACAACTGCCTCAACCGCTCCTCCCTCTTCTTCAGTTCCACCCGCTGTTCCGCCAAGGCCCCTTCCATCCCGCAAATAATTTCTTCGGGCGCCTTGCTGCGGAATAGCTCGTTGGCCAACTGCGCTTCTTTCGATGCAATCGCTTTCTGCAATCCTGATATTTCCTTGTTAAGTCGCACCTTCTCAGCGCTCACATCTAGAACGTCTGCCGTATCCACGATCTTCACATCGAACTGCGCCGTAGACCGCACGACTCCCCCACCCTGAATCAATGGAGCCGTAGAAATCTTCAGGTCGGAAAGCTGAGCGAGCCGAACAATCCCGTCGCTGCTTTGTTCTATCGCCGACCGCTTCGCGACATCGGAGCTATAGATTTCCGCGACCACCTTCGTTTTCGGATCCATTTTTTTTTCGGCACGCACGTTCCGCAGCGTGACAATTATGTTCTGGATCAGTTGAAAGTCCTCTATCACCCAAGCCGTTTGCCAAGAACTTGCCCCAGGAGTCCGTAGTTCAGGAAAGCGGTCAAGTGCAATGCTCTTCGCGCCCTCCGCTTGCGGCAACTGATGCCACAGTTCCTCCGTTAAAAATGGCATGAACGGATGTAGCAACCGCAAGGCATCGTTAAACGCCGCGAACAAGTTCTTCCACGCTACAACCGCGCGTTGCCGGTCCGCGTTCTGCAGGTCCGGTTTCACCCATTCGATGTACCAGTCGCAAAAATCCCCCCAGAAAAACTGATACACGCCTTGCGCCGCCTCATGAAACCTGTAATTTGCCAGCGCGTCATTCACCTGTTCCGTGATGCTTGCGAGTCGCGAAAAGAGCCACGCATCCACAAGCGGCGCGGTTCCGTTAAATGCATACGGCGCTCCGCCACGTACTTCCGGCCCTGCCAATTCCTCCAGTCCGGTGCCGCCTTGCTCGAATTTATCCAGGTTCACAAACAGGAATCGCGCTGCATTCCAGATCTTGTTCGCAAAATTCCGCGC
>Ga0070730_10000869_pt1 | contig 31652 bp, 44 predicted proteins | sample Coa_R1_3_FD_66447 | JGI IMG/M metagenome (GOLD analysis project Ga0070730, IMG submission 66447) | Surface soil microbial communities from Centralia Pennsylvania, which are recovering from an underground coalmine fire - Coalmine... | ecosystem: Environmental > Terrestrial > Soil > Unclassified ... | reverse complement strand
TTGAGCCAGGGCATGCGATCGGCATCGGTCAGGGGAATGCCGCGCCCCATTTTCTCGACATTCGCGGGCGGATGAAAATCGTCGGCATCCACGAACTCCCATCCAAGTCGTTTTGCAAGCAGCGTGCCGATGGTGGTCTTACCGGAGCCGGTCGTGCCCATCACGATCACGATCATGACAGCCTCATCGGCGGGAATATAACGTCATTGACGCAAAGTTTGGCTGGGAGACCTGGAGTAAAACCCCAAAAGCAAGAAACCCTCTAAAATCAACCCTTTAATCCCTATAAGCCAGTTTTCACGGCTACGGATTAATGAGCGCATACAGCTTAAAACGCGCCTAACCGTAGCCCGCTAACCCGGTACCATACGCGGAAATTTCCAGAAAGCTACCAAAAAGCGTAGCCGCGCTAAAATTTTTTCGTAGCCGCTACGAGTTTCTCTTTTCGCCTCCCATGTCCTCATCATCGTCCAACTGCCGGAGCACAATCCCAATTCGTTCTTGCAGAGCGGGAAGCGCATCCCCCATATTCTGCAATGCAACACGTTCGTCTTCGAGGCTACGGCAAATGCCGACTTGATTGGCGTAGTTCCTGAATGCTTTCGTTAGGTCCCGAATGTCCTTGTCGCGAACTCGCTCCATCAACATAAGGGTTTTCACTGTGTTGTCCCGTGCCTTATCGCTGAGACCCTCGGGAAGTGGCTGGCCCCACTTGCCAGTCTCGCGATACTCCCTTTCGTCCGCAAGGCTTATCTGAGCCGCCGAACGGGCCTCTTCTAGCACAGCTTCTTGTAGGCTTAGCAGGGTCTCTCGTTGAAAACCTATCCGCCTGTCGGCGATTTGACTCTTGCGTGTAGCTTCGCGTGCCTCTCGTTCGCGCTTGCTGGTGCGGCTATCCCTGAAATATTCCGTAGCGGCGCTTGTCACAAACCCGAGAAGGACACTCAAGGCAGAAACTACAGACACTGTTGTCACTGGTTCGAGCATGCCGAAACCTCCTGGGGGAAAGTCGCTATGGTACCTTGGCTACTCGTAGTTTGTAGACCTTCCTTTGCTTGCGAATTGGACCGCCGTCCTCGAAGGCTTCCCTCAATTGTAGAAGTCGCTTACGGTCACGGGTGAACGCGCAGTCGCCAATCTCCAAAACCTCTTGTGCCTCCACTAACGTTTTCGTCTCGGCTATGGCAAGCAGGGTGTCATAGAGTTCGGGCTGATGGTCCAGAACATATTCCATGAATCGCTTGACCAGCATTCGCTTTTCCATGTTGGCGCACTCGTCCTCAGTCTTGCGTTCCAAGACCCGTGAGTTGTGGTGGATGTATTCGTCATCCACCATGAAAACTTCGGCTCCTGTATTGACCTCTACGCCAAAGGCGAAATTGTCCTTGCGGTAGATGGGATTCTTCCTCATCCGCTTCACAATGCTAAGGGAGCGATTGTGCAGACAGACTTTTAGATAGTTGCGGAAGCGGATTTCGCCTGCGCCGTACTGGCGGTAGGGGTCAAAGCACTGAATGACATCGGTGCAACCCTGCGGGTGACGGTCACTTGGCTGACGGGACTTTGAAGTCTCCGGCAGACAGTGCAGGTAGAGCAGAAGTTCCTGCTCCCAGTCACGCACTGCATCGTCATCTTCCGGCATATGCAACCATTTGCTGGCCCAGCGGCGAACATAATTGGGATTCTTTGCGTAGAACTCCGCAAAGTCCTCTGGGACAGTGTATCCATCGTGCCCAATGTAGTGCCCGTCCCGGCTGATTGTGAAGGGGTCTCCGGTGTAGGGTGGTCGTTCCGAAATGGGGAGGGTGGCCGTTTTCTCAAGCGGACAAACCTCAACTGCCAATCTTTGTGTTTTCATTGGCACAGCATACTTGGGTATAGCGCGGGTTCGTGCAGGCTATTGAGAGGCCTGGCGGGACGTGCTCACTGCTCGGGCGCGGGAAACGTGAACTCTTCTCGCAGACAGTTAACGCCAGGAAGTGGTCCTTCAAGGAACTTGATGTTGTACAGAGTGGCTAACCCGCGATTTGTTGCCATGCTTCCGAGGCCAATGACTTCGGCTCGATAGCCGTTGCGGTGAAGCACCACGTCTCCGACTTTGGGGTTTTCCGTCACGACAGCTGATTGTAAATCACCGGGCATCGGCGAGCAATCCTCTCGCTCCTCGCAGTGGGTCTTCCATCCGCCGAATTTAACCGTTTTGGATTCGCGCCAGTAAATTACATATGTGGATGCTATTCAAACATTGCTGGAGTGGAGCGGCTACATGAGCGTGGCGAAGGCAGCTCCGTTCCTGGATTGCAAGCCAGCGCACCTGCGCAAGCTCTTGTCTTCAGGACGGGTTAAGGGGTTCCGTTTGGCTGGTGAATGGCGGATCAACCCGAGTGACTTGCTTGAATACATTTACGAGCACCGGAATTACTGAGGAGAGCACGTAGAGTGAACCCATGAGCAAACCCACCAAAGCCGACAGGTTCGCCAAGGAAGTCAAAGAGGTCGAGGCGCTCGTCACTACTCCACTCGGCGTTTGGATCGTGCAGGGCGACTGGTCCGTGAATTTAGTCGCTGAGCGCAAGGTGCAATCTTTTCCCGCTCCTTTCTACGCGATGAGTCACGCGAGGGGCGAAGATGATGAACTCGCCGCTGCTTACTTCGACATTCTTCACAGGCAAATGACGACCGAAGCCAGCCGAGGGAATCAGCTCGCTCATGCTGCTGTTCAGCGACAACGATCCTATTAGAGAGGTTGGGTTACATGATCTGGCAATCTGGGTGATGTTCATTGTTTTCTCTAAGCAGGAGCATGTTTCGCGTTCGCCAGAATCTCGTTCACAATCTCCTCCTGCCCCCACCAGTACGACGATACGCAAATGTTCCACCCATCGAATTGGTACCGGATGTGTTTTCGGCTTTCTTGTCGGCCCTTGCTTTGGCCTTCTGCCACTCCGGGGTTGCTTGCACGGTCGCTATCTGTTCTGGGCTGTAATCGAACGAGCTATTGATCTCGCGAAAGGATTTTTCTCGCGTTTCTAGATTCTCGTAACGCACCACAGTTTTTCTGATTCTGTCCGGCTTAAGAAACTTTCTTATCAAATATTCGTTCCAGCCACCCTCCTTGGTGCTCAATTCAAGTCTCGTGCGGTAGCCGTCCTTCCCTTCTTCTTCCTGTAGGACGTTCACCTCGGGGAGTTTGCCGCTCTTCGCCTGCCCTGAAACATCGCTTGGCTCTGGCATAGGATGTCGCTCCTAAAATGATCCTACCCCATCTCTTTTAGCCATTCCCCAAAACGCACGGTAGGGATGCCCTACCAAGAAATAGGCCCGGTTCATCGGCCTGTTCCTTAGCCGTGTTTTCAACAGCTTGGAGCCTTTAGCCATTCTGAAAAACGCACGGTAGGAGAGAACTGCCGGGAAATAGCCGCCACCAAGGAGGGCGGCAAACATGGCTAAAGAGAACACCAACTACCAAGTGCTGGATGCCCTGCCCCGCTGGAAGAGAGGTCTGTGCGGGAGGAGCGGGGGCTTGCCGAGAAGGGCATTCAGAAATTAGCCATTCTGGAAAACGCACGGTAGGGCAGTACTGCGAGGAAATAACCGCCAAAGGCTAGCACGAGCCAAAGCCAACGGCGGAAGATTTAAGGAGACTGGAAATGGCAAAGAACGAGATCGTCGAGCAATTGAAAGTGAAGTTGAAGGACGCCTGGGTTCGCGGCAAGGAGCAGCGTATTGAGATTGGTACGCTTCTCATCGAACTCCGCGCCCAGGCCGAGCATGGCGAGTGGGGCAAACTCCTCGTCGAGCTGGGCATCCCCGCAGGTACGGCACGCGATTACATGGTTGAGGCCAGCCGTCAAATCCACGGAATCCGTGTATTTGGCAAGGCTCCCGATCCTAAGCCAATTGATGTCGAGGCGGAGGAGCTTGAACGGGCCATCAACCAGGCTATGGCGCAGGTGGAAGAGGTTGGGAATGGCAACACGCCGACCCCGATCTCCGAGCCGAAGCCCCAGGCCAATTGCAAGCAGAGCGAGGTCCAACTCGCCGAGCGCAACAAGGTCAAGGGTCCCGTGCTTCACTGCACGGCTGACCAAAAGGACGCATATCGGGCAGCCCGGAAAGCTGACTATGAGCGCGTCTACCGCATCTTTCACGCCGCGCTCATGGAAGTGATTGGTGAGCAGGAGGAGGTGTGCGATGAAGCTGTTGCAGCCTAGTGCCGATGACAAGCAAGGTGCCCTTCAATTGAAGGGCACCTATGCCAACGAGTCTCAATACGATGACGTGGTAAACGACGACACCATTGTGCTGACGCCGGACGGCGAAGTCCTCGCCATCCTCGTCACAGGGGTTATCAGCTCTCGCGCACGGTGTCGTGCATACAAGCACTTGTCCACTGTGAGTGGGCTGCCTAGTAATCGCGCGACGGCGGTGTATCGCGGGAGTTCCCTGCCCCGCATTCGCAAGCGCGATGGCAAACTCAGTCGGACTCGCCAGGTTGCGCATTCAGTGCTCGACCTCTTGAAAGAGAAAGGCACACGTACCGACATCCTCGGCTACATGGATGCCTCTCCCCGCATCCCACGGTGCCGCAAAACTGGCTGGACCTTGTCTAACCCGGAAGTCCTTCGGGGCATCGGCAAGTTCGTACATGAAGTGGATGATGTTTTCCGCAGTTGGGTGGCTGATCGTTATGCAGCGCAATTGGCTGTCGTACAGCAGGCTCCCGGTTGGCACATTCACAGGACAGCGTTCACGACCATCACGGTGAATCGTAATTTCCGCACGGCATACCACACCGACAAGGGCGATTTGAAAGCAGGATTCAGCAGCGTCACCACACTTGGCAAATTTGCTGGTGGGCTGCTGGTGATGCCGCGCTATCGGGTCGCCTTCAACGTGAAGCCAGGGAGTGTGTTGCTGATGGATGCCCATGAGTTCCATGGGAACACGCAGATCGTGGGCGAGCGTATCGCCTGCGTCCTGTACTGTCGGGGGAAAATCAACCGCTGTAAGTAGCTCCGGGAGGGAACGCTACCATGAATAGAGGAACGAAAGCCCTCCGGCAAAACCGGAGGGCTTTTCATTTGGTGGACGATTTCAGCCCTGTTGTGTCAAGTTTGACGCGCTCCCAATCTACTCAATCTAGGCAGGTTGTCCCGTCTTAGCCACTCTAAATTTGCCCACGTAGAATGCTATTAGCGGAACACACAAAGGAGCCGCCAACGATGAAAAACTTGCACCCGACATCACCTAAGAAGGTAAATGCCCTGTTCTCCCGCGACGCCCTTATTTCCCAAATTCAAGTGGTGGTAGCGGGGTCCGAGGGCCTCAAGTACGCGGTCTTCTCGCGCAGCTATAGCACCTGGGCGATCCGAAAGACGAATACTGCCCTGCGCCGCTACGGACGGCCCGTGGGCCTGCGCTATGTTTTTGGTGGTTCGGTAAGCGATCCCGAGCTTTTCCCGAATGTTGATCCCTCCCTGCGGCGGGAGGCTGCCAGTTTGTTTTTGCGTGTAGACGAACGGACCTATCGCGCTACGGGGCAAGTTTGGAAAACGGCTTTGGCGGCTTAGGAGGCCGCACGTTTGAAAAAGACGCTCACTCTCCAGCGGCATTCGCATTCTTTGAGGCGGCGATCCACTCATAAAATTCGCCACACCAATCGTCCCAAGCCTCGTTTAGCTCAACTTCTTTCTTGTGGCCGTTATAGACGAAGAAGTATTTCCGGGGACTGTCGCAGAACTTCACCTCATAAATTCCCTCCCTAAAAACAATGGCGATTGGGAACGGGAAGATGTCGTAGGTGCGTGCGAATTTGCGGATGTAGCCGAACGTGCCACCCGGCGCAATGAGGTGCGCGACCCAGTCTACGTTCTTGAATATTGTCGGAACAAATTGAGTGCTGACTAGCTCAAGGCTTGTCAATTTGTCTAGTTCGGCTTGGGGATCTTCGTTCATCAAATCCAGCCTCTTAAGAGGTTCACGAAGTTAGACCTTGCTGTAATTCCCTTCATTAACGAACTCCGTCCGCCTCAGAAACATTGGCGCTGAGGAAGGTCGTAGAAGGAAAACAGGTGTCGGGAATGTATTTACGAACTTTCCTCACCATTATGAGTCTGAGCGTATTACCCACTTGGAGGGAACCCGTGCCAACGTTTAAGGAAGCAGTCAGGAAGATTGAGCTGGAAGTGCGTGATCTCATCGTCAGCCGCCCAGACCTCAGCTACAAGATCATCGGCAATCTATTTGATGTAAGCGAGCCTGTCATCATCAGGATTGCCAAGCAGTTTGGTATTCGTCGGGTAGCAGGACGCAAACGCAAGCCCGCTACCTCTGTTCCAAAGGCTCTCTAAGATGGAATACCCCGGCCTACTCTCTGTTCTTCTCAACGAAGACTGCTCCCAGCATATTGCCAAGGAGGAGCCGCGTCTTCGCGCTCTCGCCACAGCAAATGGTAGCAACCAGGCTCTCATCGCATATTTGGATTGCTTCAAGAAGACCGGAGCCTGTCCCAACGCTGAGGGGCTGAAATCTTACATTTCTACTATGGAGAAGGGGACGCCTGAGAGCATTTCCGTAGACCTTGACAACGCAGCCCAATGGAGGAGTGCTTCTCCCGGAGAGTCCTTCCCCATAGCCATGGAGCGTTCTTGGACAGAGGCCCAGGAATCTTATGTTCGCTTTGGCTACACGATGGCGAACAAAATAACCGTTGGTATGATTCCTCCTGGCATGACGCAATACTCTTTTGAAAAACGCATGATGGCCCTGTACGGGGAGATGGCGAACTGGGATCGCCTAGCATTCTCAGAAATTTGGCACAACGAGTACAAGGCGGCGAATCCTTTCACCAAAAAGGTCACGTTTGAGGTCCAAGGAGAAGTTCTAGCAACAGGGGTCGTGATCGATGATGAGGAGGTCGCTCATAATGTTTCCCTGGTGGCGACGTCTTACGCGAATATTGAGATGCTCCCGACCAACTGGCTCTGGCCCGATAAGATTCCCGCTGGCTTCATCACATGGTGGGCTGGCAAGGGAGGCTGCGGCAAGAGTGCTTCTCTATGCGATCTTATCGCTCGTGTCTCAGCTGGTCTGCCTTTTCCTGATGGAACTCCCAACACACAAGGACCAAGGAAGGTGCTATTCGGGAGCAGCGAAGACGACTCTCAACGAACGCTCAAGCCTCGTTTGGAGGTAGCTGGGGCGAATATGGACAACGTAAAACGCCTGGACGGTATCGTCACAGGCGAGGGAATCCATTCTATGTTCGCCCTGAAAGAGAATCTCCCTCTCCTGATTCAATCCTTAGAGAATAATCCTGACATCGGTCTGGTATGTCTCGATGCCATCTCCAGTTTCTGGGGAGACGTGAATAGCAATGCGGAGAACGAGATGAAGCCTCTCATGGACGCCCTCAAGACAGCCTTAGAACGCACGCAGTGTACGTTCGTAGGAATCATCCACAACAACAAGCGTAGCGACTCTGACGCATTGGGCAAGGTCATGGGCGCGGGCTGTATCGCGAACTCAGCTCGTGCGGTCTTCGGGTTTGGGTTTGACCCTGAGGACGAGACGCGTAAACGTCGCATGATGTCTCTCATCAAGTGCAACCTCACCGAGAATACAGGGGGAATGTATTTCACCATTGAGAACCAGATGGTGGAAGGTCTTCGCACCGCTCATGTTGTCTGGGGAGACAAGCACAATTCTACGGCGGACGATGTCATGGCTGTGGAGAGAGATCAATCCGGGCAACGCAGGGAGGGGAAGCAGATCACCAAGGCTGTGGAGTTCCTCAAAGCAGCACTGATAAATGGTGCGCGTCCGGCAGTGGAGCTTCTGGGAGAAGCATCGGCCCAGGGCATCAATAAGTCGGCGATGTACCGGGCAAAGGATCAACTGATGGTCATCAATTGGCCGGACACCAAGAAACACTGCTCTATGTGGGGTATGGAACGGGAGCAGATTCCGATTGATGCGGATGTCATCTAGTGATTGGAGCACTTTTCACTCGTGGGTGAAGTAGTAAGTGAAAAGTGAAAAGTATGAAATGTGAGTAAGAGTATGAGTGAGAGTAATTCTATAATATATATATTATCTTATCCTCTTTCAATCACTTCCGCTTTTCAACAAATTCTGTCAGCCGCACATTTCACTTTTCAACATTTCATACATTTCACTTTTCACCCCTGAGGGGTATGAAATCCAGGAGCAAAACATGAAAGAACAGGAACTGTGTGAACCCCCGTATCAGATCACAGGAGGTTGGTTATGAACGACGAAGAGATATGCCTGATGGAACCGAGGCTGCTCAAAGAAGTTGAAGAAAACAGGTTCGCCGTTGGGCCTGATACGCACGATGGAACGACGACCAGTCTGTTGTTCTGCATCCTCTCCCGCTTGGAGAGAATCGCAATCACCGTGGAGACCCTCCGGGTTCTTCCCGTTTCTCGTCCCGTACCCGAACCAAATTCTCCGAGTTCTCTCCTCTATGAGAGATAGAGAAGATTCGGAGAAGAAGCTCTGGTTAATGTCGGAAGGAGGCTCCGCTGTGAGGACGAATGGTCCGAGTTGGTGGGATGATACAAGACGGTCTCTTCAAAGACTTACGACCAACTTCCGAGCGACGCGGAGGTCATCTGATTACGAACCATTACGAAATTACGCGTTTCCCCTAATTGCCTCTTCTTTATGCGTTTTGAGTCTAATTAGGTAAAAAACCGTCAGTTCGTAAGGGTTCGTAAGCCGGAGATTCTCCCCCCGCCCCTTCATACTCCAATACGGCAGAATCGGGGACGAAGCTTCGACGCGTGCGAACCGAATGCGGAACTAGGGGGACTCTCGCGAATCCCCTAAGCACCGCACTCAGTTACGACTTGGCTCTGAGCGCAGCCTGGAATGCTTCGGCTGGCACTCCGGCCTTCGCCCTCTGCGCCCAAGTCATTTTGGGGCCTTTCTCGCCATACACGCGGATCAGCTGTGCTTTTGTCGGCTTGCCGGCGAGCATGAACAGCCTGGTCCCTTCGCCGATTGCCGCCTTGCCCGACTCGGACATGACGCCAGAGCCAGTGCCAGGACCAAAGGACAATTCCCGCGCTTTGAACTGCTCGCGGAGCTTCGTCATCTGGTCGGTGAAGTTCTTTTTCGCTACGGCGACGGCCTGGTTGTACTCTTCGCGTAAAGGAGCCTGAGCCTGGGCCTTCTCCTGTTTCTGCTTCGCCTCCAGTTCCTTTACGCGACGCTTCGCTTCGTCCAGCTCACTATTCGCGGCGCTCACATTCGGCGTCGCCTTCGGTGTGGGCCGGGTTTCGGCTTGGTGAAGATTTTTCTTCGGGGTCATAACTGCCTCCAGTATGCCGGGTTGGCTTGGCTGCCCTGCCCGACGGAAATACTCGAGCGCGTCGGTAGCCGTTCTGTTACTACTAAGTACACACGGAGAAGAGGGAGGAGCTATTGGACTTCCGAGGGCAACGCAAACCCGTATATAGGTAACTCCTGCGGGCCGGAATCCACCGCCGGACGGGTACAAAACTACCGGGAAACGGTAAATTATTTACTGTTCTGTCATAGAAAGGTTCAGGGTATATGAGCGAGACAGGTTAGGGGCGACTTTCTGGAGATGATTGGAAACGAATGGGATAGAGATGGAGGAGATTGAGGGTGTCCGGCTTACAGGTTAGGCGAAGCTGGAAAAGCTCGCCCTCGACAGAGTGAATGAAACGCCTACGGCACGGACCATTCGACGTAGCGATTTTCCCCGGTTTAAGCCTAGCCCTCCCCGCACACGTTGGAAATAGTGGACTTAGCGGATTTTCAGTAGCCGTATCCCGTAGCCGGATGTGTTTGGGGATGGAGTTCGTGTGGAATGGACTGTCTGTGAAAGGGGAGGTGGAATCGGATTAGACAGCCGGGTGACCCACCCCCGGACACCGCCTCCATTGGTCCCATGGTACCGAGCACCCTGCAAGACCAATGACTGTAGTCAATCACTAACGAAGTAACATTTCTAATCTCCCGTTCCACTCCATATGCCGAAATCAAAACCGACCATACAGAAGATCTTCACTCTCCCGCCCGACCTCAATGACAAGTTCGTTGCCCTGGCCCGTTTCCTAGACGTCTCCCAGACAGAACTCTTCCGCCAGATGGTCAGGCGAGCGACTCCCGGCGACCTTGTTTCACACAACTTCACCCTCCCCATGACTCCCGGAGAACGCGCCAGCGTCATTCAAGACATGCGTCGTCGTCCCGATGCCATTCCATTGGACCCCGCCGACCCTGACATTCCTGTCCGTGGGCCTCATGTCGCTGCGCCAGCCGGTATGATTCCCCAGACTCTCGCTCAGGCTCCCATCCCAGTATTTCAGGATGATGAGCACACCCTGGACGATGAAACTTTCCGAGGAGGATCGCTTCTCGGGGAGATTGAGGGATAGACGATGACTCTGGAAGAGTTTGCCGCGCTACACAAGGCCCGCATTCGCCGCGACTCTTGCGGAGACTTGATCATTCCCGGACGTCCTGCCAAGGCCGCACGCCATGAAGATCGTAACCACATCTTCGCCGACGCTCACCAGTTTGGTGTCAGTCTCGTCTGCTCCACAGCGCGTAGGTTCAATGCCCGCGTCCAGAAACTTCTTGCTGCTGGGTTTGTGTTCAAGCAACGCGGCGATACCGAAGGATTACTATTCTTTGATTCCAGCGATGATGTTCAATCGCGACTGGCATTAGAGATTTGCGGTGTTCGGAAGATTAGGCCAGCCACTGAGGAGCAAAGGGCCACGGCTAGAATGAGGTTTCGACGTCCTTCTGCTGCCGATCTGCCGTCGGTTGGTGTACATCTGCCCTCGGACCAGGAGAATGCCTAGATGCCTCCTCTCGGCGTATTTCCACCAGACCACACAGATCGTTCCTGTACGGGACCCGAGAATGCCGCTCGCATACACCGGGGAGCGGGTCAAGACTCGGAATCCGTTACAAGGGGACATAGGCTGATTGGTCCGAGTGATCCTCGCCGTCACGGATTCGTTGGTAAGAGACGGTCGCCTTTGTTCGTTCTTTTTGACGAACGGCATATCGATGAATCCGTGATTCCACTTCCGGGGATACATGGTCTCGCCTTGTGCATCGATCGCCCAGGCCACGACCATCTTTACAGCCTGCGTGTCGTTGGTGATGGTCTTCGGGGAGAGTCCGCCAATCCCGGCAAGTGATGACCGCTTGCGATGCGGCCTGCGCGTGTGCCATTTGCTACTCGGTTCTTCGGCTCGCGTCGCAGTCCGGCAGGCATGATGCCGGGGGAGGTTCGGCGGGACGGAATTGGTTTTGCTACCCGAGCCAGACTATCCGGTTTGCGGACTGCAGGGCTACTGGTCGCAGGGACAGTTTGTGGTGAATGATTTAACGTACTTCCGTACTACGCCGGGATCGCGGGAATACGATGAAGGCATTGGCCTAACGCCGCCTTTTTGTACTCTTCTTTGGCGCGGGCGCTGATTCCGTCGGGGTGAGTTCCGTCTGTTCCGGTATGGGTGTCCGCGCTTTCGGAGCACGTCTGAACGTCAGGTTTCCGGCCGGGCGGGGGTGAAAAAGGCGTTTAGGTCAATGTCGGTGTAGTCTGGGTTCTGCGTCTTTTCATGCAGCCTAGCTTCGATCTCGGGTCTGTAGTCCTTTACTCGCTCGATAAGCCGTCGAGTTTCGCTCGTGAGGTTGACCACCATCGAAGGCATCAGCGTGCGGATAAATTGCCAGTCTCTGGCGTCGCCTTCCGTGGCGGGTTGAGCAATTTTCTTGTCGATATGTTGCCTGATGCGCAGCTCACCAAAGAAACATTCCGCGACACGCTTGGAAACGATTCTTGCGTCAACTTCTATTGGAATATCAGCCCACTCCAGCCCCAAGTCCTTGATAGCCTCCGGGCTTAAATCCATGGATACGAGACCATTCACTGCCCACAATTCCCGCGCCGCAGAGTGTTGAATGGAATGCTGGAGTTCATGCGCCAACGATATTGTTAACCCGACATCATCGACGCAAGTACTCCCGCGCAGATAAACAAGGTCGTCGATAACACGAGTACGACTGCCGTAGCGGTCGCTGGGGTAGATGCAATTCCTAACGTAGTTCGGCCATCCTTCCAAATCTGCCATGTCGTGGATAGGCATGTAGAGCGCGCGATTTGCGGGGCCAAGGTCGCCTCCGACGCTGGACTGGGCTTCGTCGTCCAAGAAGCACAGCAACCGAGAATCTGGCAGAGACAAACCAAAGTAGTCTGTTACGCGCTGTGCCAGCATTCTCCGCTGAGTCTTAACAGCAGCGTCGCTCGCTTTGACTTCAATCGTACAGGGCATGGGAACTCCTGCCCGATGATGCAGGCGGGTATTTGGCTTTCGTACTTTCAATTGCTACCAGCATCTTCTCTCTTTTACCGGCAGCGATGACCCACTGACGTAGGCGCTCGTCACCACGGAGCTGGCTGACGCGACCCGGTGAGATGCCCAAAATATCCGCCGTCGCTGTCACGCCTTCCTTGTCGATGAAGTCTACGATCTTGTTCTCTGTGATTCTTTTGTTTTTCTTGGTTTGCTTGGGCTCTTGGTTTGGATAGAGGCTGGCATTGATTGCGTTCAACGCTGCTTCTTTCATAAAGTCCTTCAGCTCTTTCCGTAGATCGTTTTTCAGTTTCCCTCGATTCTTGTTGCCTTCCGGCTTCGATACTCCAATCAGAAGCGATTCTACGTCGTGCAGCTTTAGCTTTTCGTTGATGATGTAGATGGCGAGCTGATCCCACTTCTTCCCATGCAGGTCACTTTTGTGGGCGCTCAGTCGCTGCAATAAGTCAGATGCCCTTCCGATGTAGTAGAGTTCCCCGTTTTTCTTGTACAGCGCGTACAGACCTTGCCGTTCATGTTCCTTCAAGAATGCGGCGAATTTTTCCTTGTTCTCGCCTTCTAATAGGGCGCGGCTAACTTCGGGCAGATGTTTCCTGACCAGACGCGGGGCGTCTTTGTGTTTTCTCTTCACGGCGGCCATCTTACCACCTTCACGGCGTTGGACCACGTAACTTCAGATTGAAGTAGCTTGCTGCTAAATCCGACGCGGGATATGATTGCCGCCAAATGGCCAGCAAATTCACTGCGGGACGACTGACCGCCTTCTCAGCGATTATTGCAGCCACAGTCGTTGTGGCTCTCACTTATGCGCGTATGTGGGAAACATTCCTCACCCGGCTCCGGACGTATGAGTCCATCGCAATTTGGTTGGAAGGGATCGCGCTGGTCGCAATCTTCGTGCTGGATTGGAAGGAAAGAAAAGACCAGCGCAAGGACCGGGAGGAACAGCACAAAGAAACACTCGCGCAGTTGAATGTTTCCCAAGCACAGGCCGACGCGCTCATAAACAGCGAACGCGCTTGGGTGCTAGTGAGTATTGAGAATGTTCCCACGCCCACCGCGAACGATCTTGGCACCATGATACTACCAATCGTGAGGAACTACGGAAGGACCACTGCGCGGATAGTCAAATTCGCCCTGCGGCAACAGCAATTCAACCGTCCTGACGGACTGCAAGCAGAGCCAGTGTACCAAGGGGAGAATGCCGTCGATTTTATCTTGCCTCCGAATACGCCCATCCAGCCCATGAGCGTCGGAGTGTCCCACCATGAGTATGAGGCAGCCAGGAACGCGACATCCTTTCTCTACGTCTACGGCTACATCGACTATGTTGACGTTGGGGAGAAGCGTAGACAAACGAGATTCTGCTTTATGTACTATCCGCAGATAGCAATACATCCCCTCCCAGATGGATTCTACATTGGAATTCAGGCACCAGCCGCATACACGAAATGCACCTAGCCCGCGCGAACCAATCCAAATTCACAATCTTCACGACCGCACGCGCTGCGGCGTCCGATTCTTCTAGCCCGTTGAGTGTTGCTACAGTTTATGGGGTCGGTCGAACCAATCCGGAAGTTGCACTCCAAAAGATTCATTCATACCTTCCAGCCATTGCTTCATATCGTCAAGGAAACTGACCCATCGTTCCCGGAAGCCTTCGATTTGTCCTTCTGCGCTTTCTTGAGACCCCAGAGGCAGGCTGGCGATCCACGGCCCAAGACTTGGATTCGCGGGGTCAGCAGTTCCCAGTGCCGTATGGAGGACCGATGGGTTGACAATCGGCCACCGCTTCATCCTCATTCGGTCGAATGGTTCCGAGACGTAGTACCTGTTGTACGAAACTACGATGCCGTACAACTCCTGCACCGCCAGAAGGAACTGGCCCTCATTCTCTGGCACACGTTTTTCTAAATGTTGGAGAAAGAACGGGCACAAGTCCCTCATATAGTCTGGGGGGCAGAGTTCAGCACATTTCTCAGGGTTGTTGCCACAAAGGCTGAGGATGATAGGCCGAATGTTAGCCCAGTCTCCCGCGTTGGTAAATTGCGCGAAACGCTTGGCGAATCGCAACAGTTCGGAATATCGTGCCCCTGCGGCCCTGTCCCTCACCGCTCGGACTCTGCGAATCTGAAAGAAAGTGATCACTCGGTGGACGAACGGCCATCCCACTACGGCCATTGAGACAACGACAAGTGCCCCCGCTAACTTGGGATTGTCCTTCGACTGTGCAATTACGGCGAAGACGGTAGCCAGAGCGACCACGATGGCAGCGGTCGTTTGGATACCAGCTTGGACGGTGGAGCTGGGGGGCTTTGTCCATTGTTCATTGAACGCGGGAAGTGGCATCCACGACATCTTATCTCATTCGCGGTTACTCTGACGGATCGTTCCCTGTCACGGATCGTGTGGAACCCCATTCCTGCGCCTACCACGCTACCCGAACTTCGAGGACGGCAATTCCTCCGGCCTCGGAAACCGTTGTTTCGCCTTGTCATGGAACCACCGAGGCCGTGGTACAATCTTCACACAAAGGCCGCCGCCCTGCGACCCAAAGACACAATCGAAACAGTTCACTTTAAGGACAAAGCACAGTAGGAGCAAAGTGAGCAGACGTGACCAATTAGCCGGATTCCATCAAACAATCTCCAAGCAGCTCAACGCCCGGCTCGCAGAAAGCCCACGATTCTTTTGGACACTGGTGGTAGTCAGCACAGGTTACGGGTATGTGCTTTGGAACGTAGGGTCAGTCACCGGTGCATTGCGGCTGGAAAGCCACTCTGTTGCAACGCTCGCTTCGGTCCTTTTGTATTTCACGGTGTTGTGGGCAAGCTGGTACCTTGCGGCGCTCGGTTACGGCTTCAGGTTTCTCCAGAACTGCCAACACTGCATAGAACACGCACTTGATTGGCACGAGTATGCGCCAAAACCGGGCAAGCCGCCTACCGGGATCGGCATTTACTGGCTGTTACCCAGCATCTATGTCGCACACGTATTCGGACTGCACATATTCCTAGCAATTGTTTTTGTGTCGTTCTGTTGGCTTTGGTGGGGACATACCTGTGTGGTCATTGGGGGAGTTGCCGCGCTTGTGTTTGGCCTTACTTTCATTCCGGGCATCAACTGGTTCTACCTTCGGAAGTTCAGGAAGAGAAGGAAGGACCCCGAAACGATTGTTCCTCTGATTGATTAGGGCGCGTCGGGCCGCTGCGTGCTAGAATCCGCCGCACGGAGGAACCCCAGCTAATGGCGTCCGCTGCTGAAAACTTCAAAATCAATCTCAATCAAAACCTCTGGGGACTCGTTGTTGCCTTCGCTGCGCTTGGAGCGGCGGAGCATTGGGGGTTGAAAGGGCTTGGATACCTGTCATTCATCGTGGCAATCGGCATGACGCTTTCAGTTCTAACTACCACGCTGTTCTACACGGTGAATTACTGTCGCAGCAAATCCGCAAGCTGAATCCGGGCGGCCCCGCGAGTTGGCCTCTCGTTGAACTAACGCCCGCAAATAATCCGCCACCGGAACACCTTCAATCAGAAAATGCCCATCGATCACCGCTCAGTCCGGTGGTGGATAAAGCGCGAGGGAGAGGCGTGTTGCTCGTTTCGCCGCTTGCAGAGTAGCAAGAGATGCACCCATGATAAAATTTTACTCAATACCCCCAACAAAACCGAACACACCCAACGCCACGGCCCTGGGAGCGTGGCGTTTTGTCTCAAACTAATTCATATCGGCATCTTTGAAGAGCGCGGTTTTGCGCCAGCGTGAATTCTTTTTCTTTACACGTCCTCAACACCCGACAGCTTCCGGTCTACGTGGGGTTCCGTGCGGAGTGCTCCTGAATAAAGCAGGCAGCGCCTACCGGCAGCAACGCCGCACGTCGGACATGGGACGGAGGATAACTGCCTTGGCGTGAGGTGGCTGGGTCTCACTCAAATAAGTTACGACAATACCAGCGGTAAATCTGTTCAAATTAGCACACTCTTGATAGTGGCCGCTACCAGTTACACGGCGTCGTGTGAGTGCTGAGAGGGACAATTTACTAATTTGTGCCTTGCGGTAGACGGAGCGGAAGGTCACACCGGGCAAGCGTGGGACAGGGACCAGCACATGGGTACAATTCCCGCACAACACCACATTTTGCTCGATCTGACTTGCCCGCACTGCGACAGGAAGAATCTGCTCGTGGTTGTTCCTTCTCTAGGCGAAATTAGCTACAGTGAGCGCGCAGTTGAGTGCGCGCATTGCAAAAAATCCTGGGAGGCGTCACTTCCGGGGCCAGTCATGGCAGGGCCTTTTCCGAAGTGACTCCCTGTGAGGACCTACCGCGAAGGAGCGGCAGATGTAGTCAACGCCATACGTGCCCTGCGTCGGATGGGAATGCGCGTTGCCTGCCCACGCAAACTGCGGATGGCGTAATGTTTTTTCAACTCGACGACTACACCCTCACCGTAGCCCAGATACTTGAGTTGCTCGATAAGAACAGGCTTGATCGTGAAGGCATTCGCAGTCTCGCTGAGGCGCAGAAAAAATGACTGCTTATCCGTTCCGGCTCTGTATCCCCTGCAATTTCAAAGCTCGGCGATGCCGAAGAGAATACAGCGCATGATACGGCCAAGCGGTTGCTTGTAACTGTGCGGGAGTCACTGGCCGCAAGACTTGCCCGCAATCAGGGCACTGAAAGGGCTTGGCATCTATGGGGCACTTGTCCTCAGGCTTTATTGCCATATTCAATATCCTGAGCGATTGTATCCTGTTCGGACGGTGTCAACGTGATTTTGTCATGCGCGAGCCATCCTTGGCTTGATGAATGATATATCTGTTTGGACAACCCAATTACGCATAATACTTGTAATGGTTAGTAGTCGAAAATATATTGCCTGTGATTCGGAAAGTTTTCCCGAAGTTGGAAATGAAAGGTCCTTCGATGGCGTCCGCCTCTATCCCCACGGCGTCCAAAGGCGCAGAGTCTCCCCCTACTATTCTACTGGTGGATGATAAGTCACGGATAACCACCTTGTGCAGCGACATCGCGACCCAGGCCGGTCTGCGTGTGGTAACAGCATTGACCGCTAGTGATGCACTCGAAGTATTTCAGCGTGAATCCGTAGATTTAGTCATCACAGACATTACGGTTCCCTATATTCGTGGCATGGAACTCCTCCAGTGCATACACCTAAACTATCCCCGTATCGGAATTGTCGTGCTGACGCAATACGGGACGATTGAGACGGCTGTTGAGGCCATGCACCTGGGGGCGATTGACTTCGTTACAAAGCCATTCGACCTCCAAGAGTTTCGACAAAAGCTAGAGTCTTGGACGGAAGCTGCCAAACTCGAAAGAATCAGGCGATCCCTTACTGAGCAGTTGGGCCCTCTCGTGCCGTCTGGCGGTTTGACCGGTCGGTCTTCAAAGATGCAAGAAATTCAGGAATCCATCGCAAGAACGAGCCAGCATGACTATCCCGTATTGATTCTCGGTGAAAGTGGAACGGGTAAGGAGCTAGTTGCCCGCTCTATCCATTATTCCGGTAAGCGCGGGAAAAGTGCATTCGTCCCGGTGGACTGTGCTTCACTTACGCCTTCCCTAATCGAGTCCGAATTGTTTGGCCATGAGAGGGGCGCGTTCACGGGCGCGTTCCAGCAAAAGATAGGGTTGTTTGAGGCGGCGCACAATGGGACGCTCTTCTTGGATGAGATCGGTGAACTCCCCAAAGAACTTCAAGCTAAGCTCTTGAGGGCAATCCAAGAGAAAGTAGTGAGGCGCGTCGGCTCAACACAATTAAGGGCGGTTGACATTAGGATCATCGCCGCCACGAATCGTGATCTCAATTGTGCAGTCCGAGCTGGAGAATTTCGGGAAGACCTATACTACCGTCTGAACGTGGTGCAATTGAAATTGCCTCCACTTCGTGAACGGAAAGCGGACATTCCTCTGCTGGTGGCCGTATTTATCGAGAAGTACAAGACCGAATCGAGGCCCATCGACCGTGTGGCGAGTACTGCCTGGTCCAGCCTACTAGCACATAATTGGCCTGGAAACGTGCGCGAACTTGAAAATACCATCGAGTCTGCAATGGCGCTTGGCGCTGGGCCCGTCTTGCAGGCAGAAGATTTGAGTCCAATTAGACAAGTGGGCGAGGGTGCTCTGCGAGAAGTGCCAAGTCAAGGGGAGTCGCTGGAGATTCTCCAAAAAAAAGCAATACTCGCGGCAGTTCGGGAGACTCAAGGAGACAAACTCGCTGCTGCACACATATTGGGGATCGGAAAGACGACTCTCTACAGAAAGCTGAAGGAATACGATTCTCGGGGTGGTCATGCGTCGGGCTAAAGTTGAGCAAGCGGGCCATCCACGACATTCTTACCGGCTGCTTGGTAATGCGAGAAAGCGCGGATAGCTCATTTGTTCACTGAATCGTTGCTGCTTCTTCACTCTTCGTTCATTCCCTGAGATAGCGCGAAGTTGGAGCAAGTGTTCATCTTAGCGACTGGATTCCTGTCGAGTCCACTTCTCGCCGTTGACAACAACTTAGGTCCCCGCAATGATTTAGTTGCGGGTTGAGTAGGGAGGAATATTCTACTTCCACTTGTTCCAAACTCTTTCGAAGCTTGAAGATTGAAATAAGCAGCGGTTGAAATACAAGGTTCGGCAAGAAAAAATCGTGATGAGCTTGCCGTCTTCCTCAGCTTTTCGGAAGCAGCGCGCCCTTCATGGCTTGCCCAAAAACCCCTGCGGGCCTGCTTCTGCGAGAGCTACTTCCATTGAATATGCGAGTCAACCAAGCCCCGATTTGCAGCCACGACATGCAGCTCTAAGCGGTCCGTGACCGATTTATTTCCCCGTCATTCCACCTCGCCGATGCTTCGGACCGGAGTCCGCCGAGAGAGTGTGCTGTATCAGTTAAGGGCCCAGCAGTGTACTAGTACCATATATAGATTGACGAGAAGATTATCTCTCGATAGCCTTCGTACGAGTTGTCCCCGACTAGGCGCGCGGGGGGCAGTTGGACGTTGAAGGAATTGCCACTCCGGGATTTTTACCTGGAGTAGCGATGTCTTCGAAACCTGAACCCAACCTGGAGCAAGCGAAACGAGCTTCTGCCCGCGACGCACCTTGGGGCAGAGAGAATCTCGTGCGAATCCTCTTTGTTAATCGTTCCGCAGCAGATGTTGAGCGTTGCTTGTATGCACTAGAGAGGGTGCGCTTCACGGTCAGCTCCGATGTAGTTGTGACTCCCGAGCAATTCGGCGAACGACTCCGTTCGCAGCTCTTTGACCTTATTGTGGCCGAGTACCCCAACCCAAACTGGCAAGAAACGCAGGTGCTGGACCTCCTGGGCCAGATGAAGAAGGACATCCCGCTCATCTTTTTGGTCCACGGCTTGAATCGCGAGGCCGCTGCGGAGTTCATCCTGAAAGGTGCTGCCGATTGTATCGAAGTGGACAACATTGGGCATCTACCTGTGGCCGTTCATCGGGCTCTCCAGGAAAAAGGCTTGCGCGATCAACGCGATCGCGCCGAAAAGGCATTGCGGCATTCGGAGGCACGTTATCGCGCACTGGCAGGAAATCTAAGCTACGGGATTTGCCGTTGCGGTGTTGACGGCAAGTTTGTGGAAGTGAACGAGGCGATGACTAGGATGCTCGGCTATGAGTCAAGAGAGGAACTCTTGGCTTTAGACCTTGTGCGCGACATTATTCAAGACCCTCACAAGCGAGCACAATTGCTGGGTCCATCGGGCGCGGATGCTCTCGTCGATCCCATCGAAATAGAATGGAAGCGGAAGGACCGTACGACCGCGAGGGTCCGCCTCAGTGGTCGAGAAGTCCTCAGCGAACCTGGAGAACTGGAAGCCTACGAGGTCATCGCCGAAGACGTCACCCAGCAGCGAGAGCTGGAGGATCACCTCCGCCGGCAAGCAGCCAGCGATTCGCTGACAGGGCTGGCCAACTATCGCCACCTCGTAGATGTGCTTGATGGGGAAACTAAGCGGAGCAACCGCACGAGCCGAGAGTTTGCCTTGTTGTTTTTTGATCTGGACGGATTGAAACAAATCAACGACCGCTACGGACACATGACTGGAAGCCAAGCACTTTGCCGGTTGGCCGATGTTTTGAGTTCCTGTTGTCGGGACATCGATACTCCCGCGCGCTTCGGCGGGGACGAGTTTGCTCTTGTCTTACCGGAGACCAATGCACGGGAAGCCCACCAGGTGGCCCAACGGATCTGCGACCGCATTGCCAATGACGGCAATGGACCAAAAATTTCCGTCAGCGTGGGTCTCGCCGTCTACCCCCAAAACGGAGATACGATTGAGAAGCTCTTGCGCGAAGCGGATTCGGCACTTTACTCGATGAAGCAACAGAAAATTGTGGCTGCAAAGTCTAGGCAAACCGCCTCTGGGCCGTAAACTTGCTTCGTCAATCCGGCATGGCTTAACCGCAGCCCACAATTGGCAAACGTTCTATCGGACACTATGGTCGTCGAACAACCAAAGTTTACTGGGGTCGAGGAGCTGACATTGTTATGCAATCAAGTGGTTTTGGGGCAATTTGACTTGTCCGGCAAGGACGACGCAGACAGGATACTGGCACGGACGAAGGCGTATAGTCCCAAGAGAGGTTGGATTTATGAGCGTCAAGGTAACAATTCAAGAAGTTGACGGAGTATCGGTGGTTGGATTGAATGGCCGCATTGTACTTGGGGAAGAGAGCGTTGCACTGCGTGAAGCAGTGAAGAGCCTCATCGCTGCGGGAAAGAAGAACGTTGTCTTGAACATGTCAAACGTCACTTATATCGACAGCGCGGGGCTAGGCATCCTGGTTGCGGCATATATCAGCGCAAAGACTCAAGGAGCCTCGATAAGACTCTGCGCTTTGGGAAACAAGTTCCGCGAAGTTCTGCAAATAACAAGGTTGTTGACCGTTTTCGATGTCTACGATACGCAAGCAGCAGCCATCAGCAGCTTTATCGAAAACAATGCGTCAACGGCAGTAGCAGGAAAACAGTAGCTCAGGAAATCGCGAGGTTGCATCCCTGAGGGATAGAAAGAGCCAACCCACCCGTCCGCAGTAAAGGCGGATGGACCGAACGATAAGTCCGTCATAATCTGGGGATTCTATTCCGAAGAAGACTAAGCTCCAGCCTGAAAAAGCACTTGTCCGGTAACGGCGTCACTGGACAAGCAGGACTGAGTTCGACAGCAACGACCATGCGCCGGATATTGATGTATGTCCGCGCATCGTCAGCGAGAGAATGCCTCGCCTTCCCGACATCCGCTGCTCAGTCTAGCATTATTGTCGCTCGCAGCAACAATGACTCACAAACCTCACAAGCTCATTTGAAGCCGAGTAGCGCCGCTTCCAACGGCCCCCAGAACTTTTCCCAATCCTCAACGAAGTCTCCCAGCAGCTCGTCACCCTCAAGGTAAAGCCATCTCCTGATTGCTTTACCCGTATAGATGTGCAAACAGACCATCAGTCCTGCTTCCTCGTTGCGAGCAAGAATACCCAGAGTCCAGATGTCCACGATGATTCGGGAGCGGGTGAATGCCGGGATTCGGAATGCCCGAGCAAACGGCAAGAAGCTCGGTCGCCCGAAGAGTACGGTTGACCGCGAACAGATTCTGGAATTGAAGGCGCAAGGCCGGAGCCTGCGCCAGATCGCCGCAAACCTGGGGGTCGGCTATGGAACAGTCCACGCCCGGCTCCTAAAGGCGTGAGCTAAAAACCCTACGCGAAAGGCACCAGCTAACACCACTATATAAGGATACTTAGCAGCGGGAGTTTTGACGGGCGGAAAACTGAAGTTTTGCGCTCACAATCAAACGCGGCTGGAGCATGGAAGCGTCTCAATCGGACGCGTCGCTAAAACTAGCCAGATTGGCATTTTGACAGGTGCCGCCAACCAGTGGCAGACTCTTCTTTGAGTCCATTGGAAGCGCGGATGCCTAAAAAAACAAAACAAGATGGGAAATACGCGCAGATCTTAGTTGCAGTAATCAACAAGAAGATTGATCCGAAAAATCCTCCGGGAAGTGTCGAATTTGATAGAAGCGAATTAGATGCTGCGGCCGAAAAGCTCGGACACGACATCAGAAACATGCCTGATGCGGCCTATTATCTGCGTAGCCGCGCAAAAGCACTCCCTCAAGCCATAGCTAAATTCGGTTTCAGCACACTGATGAGTGTTGGCAAGGGTCGTTTTCGACTCACGAAAGACGTGAATGACATTACCTTGCCAGCCAAAATTGAGAATCGCGAGTTGGACGGAAACAAGATCCCCAAAGTAGTCCGTGAGATTATGTTGGCTGACGAACAGTCAATACTCTGTGCAATGCAATATACCAGCATGTTGGACGATTTCTTGGGAGCTAAATGCCACCGTGTTTTGGGACACCTGAGAACGACTGGCCCCTCCAAGGAACAGGTTGAAGCGGACGAAGTATATGTTGCGCAAAAGAATGGTAAGACATTCGTTATCTCAATCGAAGCCAAGGGCGAAAAGGAAAAGCTTGGCTACAGTCAGATGAAGGCAACGATCAAGGCTGTTAGGAAGAAATTTGCTGAGTATCCCGTGATTGCTATTGGGATCAAGCAGTTGAAGGACGGCAAGATTCTGGTACTGGAGTTTGAGTGTACTTTGAAGGGAGATGATGTCAGCCAGATCAAGTTAAAGAAGGTCGTCCGATATTCCGTGCATCCCACGCCAACCAAGTGGCCGCAAAGCGAAGAAGCCTCACCGCTTGCGGAGTAACACAACTTCCTCTCGCAACATCTGTTTTGTCGTAGTGCTCAGCCGCTCTCGCCAAAGGTCAATCGCGTCAACCTTATATCCGAGATCGTCGGCTATCTCAGCGAGCAATTCACCCGTCTTTATGTGAATCCTAAAGAAGCTCATTTGATCCCCTACAACATAGGCCAGCCGCGCACCCCGGTTGAGGTGGGGCAGTAACTTCGACAAGTGTCGGTATAGGCCTCCGTAGTAGAGCGTGATGACGCGATGATAGAGTCTTTCAAAGCCGCTAGTTTTCCCCAGTTCAACTCTCTTATTTTCAATTGTGCGGGCTAATTTCTGGATGCGGGCAAATTTCTTCACGTACGAATCGTCAGTGTCTGAACCTTTGAGTATGGCGCGAGTGTTGCTCTGGATGAGCGATCTCTTGATTCCACGAAGATCATCAATGTTTCGGATGAATCCAAGGATGAGGCTCTCTAAGCGCGTGCTGCGCGTGTAGTCTTTTTCATTAGGGTAGGGAGGAGATGTGATCACTATATCCACTTTGCGATCACCGAGTTTGCTTAGGGTACGAGCATCATCGCTGAATACTGTGCTTTCAATTCTGTGCATCCCAAATTGCTGCACCAAGTGAAGATCGGCCAACATCATCGAAATCTTATCCGCAAAGAGTTTTAGGACCGGAGCATCCTTCTTTGGCCGAGTCATGTAGACTTCAGGGCCAAATCCAACGTTCCCGACTCCTTCGACAAGAATACCGGCTAAAGCAAGGCTGTAGAGGTTCTTTATCGGTTCGTTTTCCTCCGCGTCTATCAGTCCGCGAAGTAAAGAGATCTTCATATAGGGCAGAGGGCTTATGAATCCGCGCGGCATCACACGCGCAAGTTCCTTCGGCAGCATGCGCTTTATTGCGCTCGGTTCCACAGAATGATCGTGCTGGTTGAGGATGCCTTCGCCAAACTGGCGAAATAGCGGAGGCACTTCTGTGTTGATACCTTGTTCATCTAAGGCGCTCTCAAAACGTTCCAAAATCTTACGATTGGCGTCCTCGAGTTTTCTTAACGGAATGTCCCAAGTTGTCTTGACTGTCGTTGCAAAGGCAGCGATGGGATTTGCGTCTATACCAACGGTTCGGAACCCCTGCAACTTAGCTTCAACTGGGGTAGTGCCACATCCACAGAAGGGGTCAAAGACCACATCATGGCGTTGATCCGCCCCGAATTGCTGAAAGTACTTTGTGACCAGATGTGGAGGATAGCCGAGTACGAAACGATACCAACCGTGAACCGCACGGTCTTCCGCACCAACTTTATTCATCTGACCATTGCTCAACGCCGGGGTCGGCTGGGCCATCTTTCGCTTGCTCCGTTGAGAAGTGTAGCTTCTAAGGTCCGATTCTCCAAAAGTCAATTCACCACCTCTCCCTCGTCATCAGAGCCATGAGGCCCTCAGCCGTTTCGCGACCGAGGGCCTCTTCTGTCTCACTCACTTCAGGACTTCTCCTTGAGCGCCTCTTGAAAGTGCTTTGCGTCCACGCCCGTCTTTGGCTCGCTGCGCCCAGGTCATCGTCGGCCCCTATGGTCCGTACACCTTAACGAACTGAGCCTCCCTCCTCCTTACATCAGCTTCATGTCAGTATTCCTCCGGCAACAAAATTGTCGTGCTGCTTCTATCCGCCTCAGTTATGATCCAAACCTTAACGCCAGTCCTCAGCCTGTAGGCCGACACCAGCCGGAAGTTTTGCTCTAACGACAACTCATTCTCCCTACGGTCGTCCTCATCAATCTCGCCCCAGTCCCCGGCTAGGTGTCGTTGCAGGTAGGTGAAAAGACTTTCGCCCGAAGCCTCAATTGCTGCTAAGGCTCCAGGCGTCGCTACGAGTTGGCCTGCGAGGAACTTCAATCGTGTACCCTGCGTTGGGCGTCCGGGGACATTTTGGCGAACTGTGCTTTCGCCTGCCTAGCCTTGACAGATGTTTGGATACAGATTCCCACCACAAGTGCTGTCGCACCGAATAGAACTATGGCTGTTCCCTGGGCACCATCGTCCAAGTCCTTCCATTGACCTCCGCTAGCAAAGATCATGATGACAACAAAGAAAAAAAGAAATCCGAGTACCCATGCGGTGATTTTCATCTCCACTCTCCTTTTACAGCCAAGTCATTGCGGCTTGCGTTTTCGCGGGGGCACCTGGCCTCCTGCGATGAACCGAACCTTCTCCAAAAACTCATCAATCGCTTCTTGTTCAAAACGGACAACGCGCTTGTTCCACTGGACATAGGCGATCTTTCCGGCACGCTCCAATTCCAACAAGGCCCTCGGGGCTATGCGGAGCAGCGCGGCTGCCTCTTTAACTATGCAGAGTTTGGGTAGTGGATTCGTCATCGCTCGCTCCTTATACAAGAACATTGCCCCACCCGAGCTAACTGGTGGGGCGCTCCGCAGCGTCTTCACTACTTCTTCGTAGCGATCCCTGTTCCGGTGTCGCTACAGGACGGCGTTTGCAGGTTGTACCAAAGCGAATACGTCCCGTCACCATTAGGAATCCCGGCCACGTCCACGAAGACGCCCGCACCAGGATTGTCAGCCGCTGCGTAGAATCCTCCGCCGACTGCAAAGCTCGGGTCGGTTGGCACGTTGTTCGCAAACGTGAGACTGCCCACACAAATTGAATTGCTCACCATCCCGCTGCCCGTGACGGAGCCGTCAGAGTTCTGCGTGAGCACAGCCGTAACCGGGAAGGTCTGCTCAGTTTGCTGAGATGTGACCGTCCCTGTGTACGTTCCGCTCGCGCCGGAATTGAGAGTGGCAGTCAGCGAGCCTGCGTCCCCCGTGCTCGCGAGCGTGTAGCTTCCCGTGATCGTTTTGCCATCCGAGGACGCTTGTCCCGCGAAGGCGATGGAATCATTGGGAGGGGAGCAAGCAATCACCTCAATGGTCCCTGACACGCTGCTACCCGAACTGACGTTCAGGTGGCTCCGGTTGGCCTAGTTAACCACAACGTCACTTATAATAAATGGGTTAATCAGGAAAAGCTACCAGAAAAACGTACTAGCGGCACTTTTATAACCGACAGTGGAGGTGGGCATCAGCGGAACGGGTCCTCAGAAGAGGCGGAGGGCAAAAATCCTTATATTAGGTAGCGACCTAAAACACCAAAGAGCTTGCGTGCGGCTCCGCGCAGCCGTTGCTGCGCAGCAGCGTCCTCTATTTAGGTACAGGTATCAGGCATTGCCCCCTTTTTGGACCACTGGCCAGTATTTTTGTTGACGAGTCCGCTCTACATTCATAGAGTGCCGCCCCGCAGCGGACGACCGGAGGAAAGACAGTTCATGCTTGTGCAACAAAACTTAGTACGAAATGGGACCTGGAAGCAGCAAGTTGCAGTGATCCGGGCCAGAATGGAAGCCGCTGTCACCATGGTTTTGCTGCTTCCTGCTCTTTACATCATCCTGACGGGTGGTTCGCCAAATCAGCAGTGGGCTGTAGGCGTGGTAGGAGTGATTTGTGGATACTGGTTGCGGCCTCACAGCTGAAGCGGGCGAGTCGCGCCCTCTCTCTTCAATCATCATCCTCAGTTAGCTTGCCATGAACGTCGTCCAGTACGGGAAATGACCCTTCCCCTTTATAGCCTCCTCGACACCTTCTTTGACCACGCCCTTGATAAGCGAATGGCAAGAAGCTGGGCCGTCCGAAGAGTACGGTGGACAGCGAACGGATTCTGGAATTGAAGGCGCAAGGCCGGAGCCTGCGCCAGATCGCCGCAAACCTGGGGGGGGCGGCTATGGAACGGTTCGCTTACGGCTCCTCGCCTCGCACGAGATTTAACCTCAGAAGAAACCTGTCTCGAAAGCAGACGGCGGCTTCCGAAACGACCGTTGGACAGCTCGGTTCCAAGGATAACTTCCGGGTTGCCGACCATCCACCCGGAACTCTAAGCTCGGTCAAAGCGCCGGACTAACCTCTGCAATAGAGGTACCCGACGATCCTTCGTGAGAAGGGTTGGCTACTCCGGCGATTGCCGGTGTCGGTTTTGCTGCCTAACCGCAGACTCGAAGGCTGCCTGAAGTTCGGCAAATACCGACCGTCGCGGGGCGGGTGCTCCAAGATGGATGTTTCTTAGTTCGGCCATGAAGGCCTTCCACATTCGCTCGCCACCTTCTTCAAGAAGCTGCGCGCGGATTGATAGCTCCCTGGATACAGGAGTGTGTCTTCGTCCCCACGCCCCCATGTGAGCGAGCAATGGGACAAGTTGTATGGACGCCTCTGTAAGGCTGTAAATCACTTTTTGCTTGTGAGTCGGGTCGTCGGCTCGTGATAAGAGGCCGGCTTTCACTAGGCGCGTCAGCCGGCTTGCTAGAATGTTCGAAGCGATTCCTTCTTCAGATTGCCTTAGCAGATCCCCATAGTGCCGGCGATTGCCGAACATGACGTCCCGGATGACGATTAAGCTCCAGCGGTCGCCAAGCATTTCGAGGGTCAGATTAATCGGACAGCCAGAGCGCCGCGTTTTTTTCATCCCTGTTGCCGCCAGTCCATCAAACATCTACCACTTGCATTGTGCAACAAGTCCCCGTATATTGACACCAGTTGCATTATGCAAGCGGATAGAAGGATATTCCGGGAGAGTCGAAGTACGACCGGTCGAAGAGCTAAACGGGGGTAGCGAAATGCCCACCGTACGGAGGCCGAAGGAGGAATCCGCCATGATTGTCAATGGCATATCGCGTCGAGGTCTTCTCAAAGCGGGAGCGTGCACATTAGCCGGGACATCGGGCCTGCTGCGCGCAGCAAACGCACTCGCTTGGGAGGAGGAAGGGTCAGCGCTGGCACCGTTCACTTTCCACGCATCACAAGGCGCACTCGACGATCTGAAACTTCGACTGCAACAAGCACGTCTTCCCGACCGCGAGACCGTCGCGGGCTGGTCGCAAGGGGTCCCGCTGGCCAAGCTTCAGGCACTCGTAGAGTATTGGCGGACCGCCTACGACTGGAGGCGCTGCGAGGCGAAGTTGAACGCCTTTCCTCAGTACCGCACTCAGATCGCGGGCTTGGGCATACATTTTCTGCATGTTCGGTCACCTCATGTCGACGCCATGCCCATCATCATCACGCATGGATGGCCTGGTTCGGTCATCGAGTTTTTCAAGGTGATCGAGCCCTTAACCAACCCGACAGCTCACGGCGGACGAGCCGAGGATGCCTTTCACGTGGTGGCGCCATCTTTGCCCGGATTTGGGTTCTCCGATAAACCCGCAGAGAGGGGATGGAACGTCGACCGCATAGCCAGAGCGTGGGCCGAACTGATGCGGCGCCTCGGCTACTCCCATTATGTCGCGCAAGGCGGCGACTGGGGCGCGTGGGTAACGACACGGCTGGCACAACAGCACTCGCCAGGCCTCCTGGGAATTCATCTGAACATGCCGCTCGTATATCCACAAACGATTCCAGCGACCCTACAGCCTGCGGAACAGCGGGCCGTGGAAAGCATGAATCGCTTCCGGAACGACGGGTTCGGTTTCTTCTTGGTGCAGGAAACGAAGCCGCAAATGATTGGCTACGCGCTTGCGGACTCGCCGGTGGGGCAATGCGCCTGGATCTATGAACAGTTTTTCGAGCACACGGACAACAACGGAGATCCGGAATCGGCGCTCACGCGCGACGAGATGTTGGACGACATCACGCTCTACTGGCTGACCGACACGGCGGCATCTTCCGCGCGCATCTATCTCGAGAATGCCGACCTCGGGGCCAATGCCGGTGTGGTTGATCTTCCTGTGGGCTACAGCGCTTTTCCGCGTGAGATCTACTGTCCTCTGCGCTCATGGGCGGAGGCTTGCTATCCAAAACTTATCTACTGGCACGAACTCGATCGCGGCGGCCATTTCGCCGCATTCGAACAGCCAGCGCTTTTCACAGAAGAACTCCGGGCATGTTTTCGGTTGCTCCGCAACGGGACGCTTTCACCGATCGCGAGCGCAGCCATCGCTGCGGAGAGGAGATCGAATATGACAAAAGAGGAGATCATCCGGACCTATTATTCAGGATGGGAGAAGAAGCAATGGAGCGCGGTTGACAATTTGCTTGGCGACGGCTTCACGTTTACCAGCCCTAACGATGACGACCACATCGACAAGCGTGCTTTCAAAACAAAATGCTGGCCGCAAGCGGACTGGATCGAGCGCTTTGATCTGGAGAGCGTGATCGCCAGGGACAATGAGGCGTTTGTCAAATATCTTTGCTGGACCAAAAATGGCAGATCGTTTCGGAATGTAGAGTACTTCAGATTTGGGGGTGAAAAGGTCGAGGCCATCGAGTGTTATTTCGGCGGGCGTCAGGGTTATCCATCCGCAGCGAGCCTCAACGTCCCGGCAGGGAATCGCTCCGAGTACGGCTAGCCGGTGATGAAGGGCAACAGCGAAGGTGTCGCTGAAGGACTCATGAAGCACGAAGCGCCGAAAGAACTCGGATCCAGGCCGGATCACGGGCAACTCGGAAGTTAGAACCAAAAGAATCGTAACTTCCGGTTTGCCGACTAACAAGAAGGTATCGCGCGTCAACACCGGGCTATAGTGCGATGGGAACCTAGACAATGGGAACCTAGACGTTGCAAAGCTGCTCGTCATGAGCGAACATGTTGCACACCCAATTGGGGCGTTCGGGCAGGAAAGCATCTGGAAGGGCAATAAGTGCGAGTGGGACGACTTGCGCAATTTAGCCATACTATCTGTTCTTGAATTCTTGATGGCTGACTCCGTTTCTGTTCCGGCGCTCACAATCCCGAGTTCAGCCTCGGCGACCTCGCAACGGCATTCTGCCGTTGTGCGCATCACTCACTGGATCAATGCGATCAGCTTCATTACCCTGTTCGTGAGCGGTATTGCTATCCTCCTTGCTCATCCCCGGCTCTACTGGGGCGAAACAGGTGCTGTGGGCGGCCCCTCGTTAATCAACCTTCCGCTGCCCTTTGTGCTCGACATCAGCGTCATCAACATCCGTGGCGCAGGGCGATACTTACATTTCCTTTCCGCCTGGGTCTGCGTTCTGACGGGGTTGCTGTACATCGTTTCTGGCGTGATAACCCGCCACTTCTGGAGAGAGTTGCTTCCCTCGAAGTCTCACCTCGCGTGGCACTCGCTCGCGCAGACCATATCCAATCACCTTTACTTCCGCCGCCCGCGCGAAGAGGAAGAACTTTCCTATAACGTACTGCAACGGCTTGCCTACCTCACTGTCGTTTTCATTCTCCTCCCACTGATGATCTGGACGGGACTGGCGATGTCACCGGCGCTGAGTTCGGCATTTCCCTGGCTGAGGACCGCCTTCGGCGGGCAGCAATCGGCTCGTACCATTCATTTCTTCGTCGCCGTGTCGCTGGTCATCTTTCTGCTGGTGCATGTTGTGATGGTCATACGCGCTGGCTTCCGCAAACGAATGCGCGCCATGGTCACGGGCCAAAGTTCCGCATCGAGGACGACAAAATGAGCGAATTGGTCACCCGCCGCAACTTGATCACTACCGGCCTAGCCGCGGTCGCGGGCTACGCCGGTCTCAAAACTGCAGCCCGCATCGCTGACCGGTTCGGACTTCTGCCACCTGACCACCAGGGGCTCTTCGGCGTGGGCGAGACGCTGACCTACGCCTCGCAACGCATTTTGATGTCGGGGCACCCCCTAGCGCGCGAGTTCAGTCCTAGCGAAATCTCCAAGGTCGCGCCCATCAATGGCAAACCGCCGGAATCCGATGACTATCACCGCCTCGCTGGAGGCCAGTTTTCCGACTGGCGCCTGCTGGTGGACGGCCTGGTCACCCGCCCGCGCTCATTCTCCATGGCGGAACTCAAGAGTTTTCCTGTGCGCGAGCAAATCACACACCAGGCCTGCGAAGAGGGATGGTCATTCATCGCCCAGTGGACCGGCGTTCCGCTGGCCCATGTGCTGAACCTAGTCGGCGTCGGCGAGCGCGCCAAGTGGGTCGTTTACTACTCCATCCAGGACGATTGGTGGGACAGTATGGACCTGCCGGACGCCATGCACCCGCAGACGTTTCTCGCCTACGGCTTCAATGGTCACGACTTAACGATAGAGCGTGGTGCGCCTGTGCGCATGCGTGTCGCCCGCCAGCTCGGCCAAAAGAGCGTCAAATACCTCACCCGAATCAGTGTGGTCGATTCGCTGAAGCACATCCGCGACGGGCTGGGCTCCGGCTCGCCGTCGGTCGGCTTTTCGTGGTATGTCGGAATTTGAGAACGGAGGAAGTCGAGCGCTGCATTCCCGCGAGGGAGGTCATTTCCACAGGCCAACAAAGTTATTCGTGCCAGTTCCAGCCACACAGCGTCCCGCAGCCTATTGTGCAAATAACGGACTATTCTTACCTAACCCGGTAAGGGAAGGGTTGCCGACAGACAATCCGCTCGAAATGAGTCTAAAGGATAAAATTGGCGGCAATTCTCAATTGTCAGAGTCGTCCGCTTGCTTCGAGAGAAAGTCTAGATTAGCCTACGTGGGCGTCAGCCGAACCGGG
>Ga0070730_10000868_pt1 | contig 31654 bp, 26 predicted proteins | sample Coa_R1_3_FD_66447 | JGI IMG/M metagenome (GOLD analysis project Ga0070730, IMG submission 66447) | Surface soil microbial communities from Centralia Pennsylvania, which are recovering from an underground coalmine fire - Coalmine... | ecosystem: Environmental > Terrestrial > Soil > Unclassified ... | reverse complement strand
AGCGCGTTGACGCAGCTCACGCCGACGCCGTGCAGACCACCCGAAACTTTATAGCTTTTCGAATCGAACTTGCCGCCCGCATGGAGCTTGGTCATGACGACCTGCGCCGCGGAGACTCCCTCCTCCTCGTGCATGTCGACCGGAATGCCGCGGCCGTTATCCACCACGGTGACGGAATTGTCCATGTGGATCGTAACATCCACCTGCGTGGCGTAGCCGGCTAACGCCTCATCGACGGAGTTGTCAACGACTTCGTACACCAGATGGTGCAATCCCATCTCACCGGTGGAACCGATGTACATTGCAGGCCGAAGGCGCACTGCCTCCAGCCCTTCCAGCACTTTAATACTTGAGGAATCGTAAACTTCTGCCTGACTTACATCGTTGGCCATAGTTTCACTGTCAACCGCGCGCAACAAAATCTGCGCCCGTCAAAAAAGTTGGAATATTGCACATCAAATGCGCATGGGCATCACTACGTAGCGGTAGCGATTCTTGGGCTCTTCGGCTCCCGGCCGCATCTCGCCCGCGCTTTTCTGATCCTTCAAAGCAAATGAGACTTCGTCGTTCGGAATGGCGCGTAGAAAATCCAGCAGGTACTGCGCATTGAATCCAATTTCGAGATCAGGCCCCGCATACTCAGTGGGCACGCTCTCCTCGCTCTCTCCGGTTTCTACCGAAGACGAGAAAACTTTGACTTCGCCCTGGCCGAACTGCACGCGAATCGCGCGTGAACGCTCATCGGCGAATTGAGAAACGCGCTCAATAGCGGAACGAATTTCGTCCTTCTTCAGTTTGGCGATGTTGTTATTGTCTTTGGGCAGCACGCGCTCGTAGTCGGGAAAATTGCCGGTCAGCTTGCGCGTAATCAGCAGCCGCTCGCCAAAATTGAAGAACAGATGATTGTCATCGCCGGCGAAAACAACCTTTGCGTCCGCTCCGCTCTCTTCCGCCAGTTTCACAATCTCACCCATGGCCTTCTTGGGAATCAGCGCGCGAAAACCCTTCGAAGATCCACCATTGGCACTCATACCGCTCTCGACGTAAGCCAGCCGGTGGCCATCGGTGGCAACCATCGTCATTCCCTCAGCAGCCAACAACAGCAACGCGCCATTCAACGTGAACCGCGATTCTTCCATCGAGATAGCAAACGCCGTACGCGAAATCATGGAGGCCAACAACTTCACCGGGATCTCCGAGATCGACTCCGGCATCTGCGGCAGCTCGGGGAAACTTTCACGCGACATGCCGGCAATCTTGGTCCGCGATCTACCGCACGTGATACTCGCCCAGTGGTTCTCCAGAAACTTCATATTCAAATCGGCATCTGGAAGCAGCCGCGTATAGTCCAGCAGCTTCCGCGCCGGTATTGTTCCTGCGCCCTCTTTTTTCACCTTCGCCGGACACGAGCAGCGGATGCCCAATTCCAGGTCCGTGGCGGTCAAAACGATCCGGTCGTCCTTCGCCTCAATCAGCACATTGGAGAGGATCGGGATGGTGGTCTTCTTCTCCACCACGCCCTGGGACAGACCCAGTTCCCGCACCAGATCAGTCTTGCTAACCGTGAATTCCATCGGGCAGAACTCCTCTTCTGAATGGCTTATAGAGATTCTTGCTTAGAAGAACCGTATTCATGGGGTCTGTCTAAATGTTGAATTCTACCTAAATTATACAAAATTCTGAGACTTGCTGTTCAAGATCGTTGTGGAAAGAAGGCTTGAAACCGTGCAAAAGTACGGGTTGCCGCCCAAGTTGCACAGAGATCCGCAGCAGGTAGTGGATACCCCTTGTGGAAAAGGTAAATAAAGTCATTGTAATGAGTCCATTAGACTGTGTAGCAGCCTGTTCAAATCTGGATCGGACTGCCGCAAGCGCTCGATTTTGCTGACGGAGTGGATTACGGTGGTGTGATGCTTCCCGCCAAAGGCTCTGCCGATCTCTGGAAGCGACGCAGTGGTGAGTTCTTTGACCAGATACATGGCCACTTGGCGCGGCACCACGATGGTCTTGGTGTTACTCTTCTCCTTAAGCTGTGATTGCTTGATGCCGTACTTATCGGCAACAGCTTTTTGAATGGCATCGATGGTTACACGGCGGTCTTGCGCGTGCGTCAAATGCTTTAACACTTGCTGAGCCATCGGCAGATTGATGGGCGCGCTCGTGAGCGAAGAGTAGGCCACCAGTTTAACTAGCGCGCCTTCCAGTTCACGGACATTGGATTTCGTTTTCGTCGCTATGAACGTGCGCACGTCCTCAGGCAGTCGCAGGCCTTCGATCTCAGCTTTCTTGTCCAGGATGGCCATCTTGGTTTCCAGATCCGGCGGCTGAATATCGGCCATCAATCCCCATTCGAAACGCGAGCGTAGACGCTCGAGCAGGCCGGGAATGTCTTTAGGCGGCGAATCGCTCGAAATCACAATTTGCTTCTGGCTGTCGTGCAGCTCGTTGAATGTATGGAAAAATTCTTCCTGCGTCCGCTCTTTATTCCCAAGGAGCTGAATGTCATCGATGAGCAGCACATCGGCAGAGCGATAACGCTGGCGCAGTTGCGGCATTCGCTCCAGCCGGATGCCGGACACCACTTCATTAGTGAAACGCTCGCTCGAAGTGTAGATGATCCGCATGCCGCCGCTATTGGTCATGAGCGCCCGCCCGATGGCGTGCATCAAGTGCGTCTTTCCCATCCCCACGCCGCCGTAGAGGAACAACGGATTGTAACTGCGCGAGGGATTGGTGGCCACAGATCGGGCGGCTGCGTGTGCGAACTGATTGCATGCGCCGACCACGAACGTGTCAAACGTGAATCGCGGGTTTAGTTGATTCACCGGCGATTCGGGTTCTCCTTCACGCTCTTGACCGGGCGTGTCCTGCTGCTGCATGTTGCTCATGGCTTCGTACAGCACGGCCTGGACGGGAAGATTGAGTTTGCGAATGATCGTGCCTACCTGGTTGGCATACTCGGTTTCCATCCATGCCTTGCTCTCCACATTTGGAACACTCACGCGCAGAACCCCGCCCGCGAGCTGCCCAAAGCTGGTCCGGCTGACCCAGTTCCGGTAACTATCGGGGTTGAGCGCCGTCTCAAGTTGTTGTTTGATTTGTTCCCAAGGATTCATCTACTAAGTCTTGTGAGCCGTCCAGGCACAGCTTTCACACAGCTTTTCCACAAGACGCGGGAACCTTACATTTCGCGCTTCGATCCAGGAATGGAAGGGAAGAAATTCTGTGTATTCTGTCCGGCTATGCCACCCGAACAGAAGAGACAGTCTAGCACAAGTGCGCGAGATGGATACAACATTATAAATCCTTTCACCTGAAACGCTTCGCCACTGTGAAGCATCGATTAGACAGCAGGTTTGACACGTGCCGCGGAAGTGAAGGAAAATGAGGGTTTCTCTAAACGAGCGGGAGTAACTCAGTTGGTAGAGTGCGACCTTGCCAAGGTCGATGTCGCGGGTTCGAATCCCGTCTCCCGCTCCAGTCAAATCCTTCCCGGCATCAATATCTACTATGGTTTTCGCCCTTATGCGCAAATTAACTTTGTGTTTCTTTTTGGCCGCTTTAGCAGCCGGCACAGTATTCGCACAGTACAAGAGCGACCCCGCGGGAGCGCCGCCATCAGAACTCGCGCCGGCTATCAGCCAGGCACTCGAACAGCAGGGGACCAAGATTACGGGAACCAGCGGGGTGTTCTGCGAGGTCTGGTTCCGCACATCTTTGCCCGCGGGCCCCAAGTCTTCGGAAGAAAGTGTGACGCTGCCGACAATTCCACACGGCGCGCTGCTGGGCGTGATTCGTTTTCCTGCCCAGGGCGCCGACCGGCGCGGCCAGCAGATCAAGCCGGGAGTCTACACGCTTCGCTACAGCCTCCAGCCGTTGAACGGCGATCACCTCGGCGTTTCGCCGCAGCGCGATTTTCTGGTACTGGTTCCCGCGGGCGACGACAAAGATCTCAACGCCACGCCCAATTTCGACGCTCTCATGGCCATGAGCCGGAAGGCCTCAGGAACGCCGCACCCAGCCGTGCTGAGCTTATGGGGCGCCGGCCCGAGCGATCCCGTGGGCTTCGCCAAACAGGGCGAAAACGATTGGGTGCTCACCAAGAAGATCGGCGACACCGTAATTTCCGTGATTCTCGTCGGCAAGGTGGAGGGCTGAGATTGCGTGAGCGCGCTTCCTGATGTCGCCGAGCTGGCGCGGTTGGAGCGGGCCAGTGCGCCGGCGCTCATCGAGTGGGCGCTGGGCGAGTTCGGCAGCTCGCTCGCCATCGCCACGGCGTTTCAGTCGGAGGGCATGGTGATCGTCGATATCGCGGCGCGAATCTCGCCAGCGGTTCGCGTCTTCACGCTGGATACGGGCCGGCTTCCTGAAGAGACCTACAAAATGATCGAGACCGTGCGTGAGCGTTACGGCATCACGGTGGAGACCGTGGCTCCGGATACCCGCGAGGTGGAAGCCATGGTCGGACTGCACGGTCCCAACCTGTTTTATCGGGAGGTGCCACTGCGCAATCTCTGCTGCGAGGTGCGCAAAGTGCGACCGCTCGAGCGCAAGCTGCGCGAATTGAAAGCCTGGATGGCGGGATTGCGGCGCGGGCAGAACGAATCGCGCGCCGATGTCCGCAAGATCGAAGTGATTGAAGGCAGATTGAAGGTCAGTCCGCTGGCCGATTGGTCCGCAGCCGATGTGAGTGGATATATCCGTGAGCACGACGTGCCCGTGCATCCGCTCTATGCCGCAGGTTACCGGAGCATTGGCTGCGCGCCCTGCACGCGTGCGGTCACAGCCGGTGAAGATGAACGCGCTGGCCGCTGGTGGTGGGAGCTGGACGCCGGCAACAAGGAGTGCGGGATTCATTTCACGCCCGAAGGAAAAGCCGAACGGAAACTCGATGTGCTGCTGAGCGAAATCCTCGAGGCGCGACGGGCTTGACGCAAAATTCTTTCTCCCACCAGGGCTTTACGCTCTGGTTTACCGGGCTCTCCGGCGCCGGCAAAAGCACGATTTCAGCCATCGTCGAGCAACGGTTGCGCGACGCCGGGGCCAAAGTTGAAGTGCTCGACGGCGATGTGGTCCGCGAAAATCTCTCGAAAGGTCTGGGCTTCAGCAAAGAGGACCGCGACATCAACATCCGCCGCATCGGATTTGTCAGCGAACTTCTCTCGCGCAATGGCGTGATAGCGATGGTGGCGGCGATTTCGCCTTATCGCGCGGTACGCGAGGAAATCCGCGCGCGCATCCCGAATTTTGTCGAAATCTACGTCGAGTGCCCGCTCGAAGTCGTAGCCGGCCGCGACGTCAAGGGCCTGTACAAGCGGGCCATGGCCGGCGAGATTCCACAGTTCACCGGCGTTTCCGATCCTTATGAGCCCCCGCTCCATCCGGAAGTCGTCATTCGCACGGATGCGGAAACGCCCGAACAGAGCGCCGAGAGAGTCTGGGCTAAACTGAAAGCTCTGGGGCTTATTTCCTTCTGATCGATCTTCACACCCATACCAACGAATCTGACGGGACGTACAGCGCCGCGGAGCTGGTGGATGCCGCGGTGGCCACCGGTCTTGAAGCGCTGGCCATCACCGATCACGACACTCTCGCCGGTTACGACGGCGCGGAACCAGTGGCGCGCTCGGCCGGTCTCGACCTGATCTGCGGCATCGAACTTTCCACGCGTTTCCACGGGCGCTCGGTGCATCTGCTCGGGTATTTCGTCCATTCGTCGCCAGCCCCGGAGTTCCGCGAATGGCTGCGCGGACTGCAGGAATCGCGGCGCGACCGTAACCGGCGCTTGATCGAACGCCTGCGTTCGCTCGGTGTCGAGATCTCACTCGAAGAAGTGCAGGCCAAGGGCCGCAGCATGACGGGCCGGCCGCACTTCGCGAAAGTGCTGATCGAGAAAGGCTACGTGGCCACGATTGACGACGCGTTCCAGCAGTATCTGGACGAATCCGCAAAGGGCTACGTGCAGCGCCAGGAAGTGCCCATGCACGAGGGCATTGAGCGCGTGAAGAAAGCCGGCGGCATCACGTCGCTCGCGCACCCCATCCGCCTCTGCCGCCGTGTGGAACGCGCCGGCGGCCACGGCAAACCAGACGACCTGGACCCGTGGGTGGCGGAGCTGCGCGAGATGGGGTTGGGCGCGCTCGAAGTGTTTCACAGCGACCACCGCCCGCCCGACGTAGCGCGCTTCCAGGAGCTGGCGCGCCGCTTCGAGCTCCAGGTGACAGGCGGCTCCGATTTTCACGGCGCCAACAAGCCGCGCATCGAGCTAGGCCGCGGTTTTGAGGGCAACCTGAACGTCCCGCGCTCGGTACTCGATCATTTACGAGCGATGTAGCGCGCGCACTACCGCCGCGTGCCCGTCGACTGTGAGCGCCGTTCCCGGCTCAGCCAGCTCGCGGCGCAAGTAGGCCAGCCCCACGACTTTGCCGAGCGCCGGCGAGAACGCCGCCGAGGTCATCTTGCCGGCATTTTCTTCGCCTTGAAGCAGGCGCGTATCGAGCGCGGGGACTTCAGTGGAATCGATCTCCACGCCGGCCAGCAGTCGGTGCACCAGGCCGCGCGAGCGCACGCGCTCCACGATCTCCTGGCCGATATAACAGCCCTTGTTGAAATTCACGGCATGCATCTGCTGCGTCTCTTGCGACAGCGTTGTCGTGAAAATATCCTCGCCGAATCGCGGCTGGAAATGTTCCAGGCGCACAACGCGCGCGGCCTCCAGGCTGCCCTCGGTGGCGCCGGCTTCTTGCAGCAGCTCGACCACGCGCGACTTCTGATCCGCGGGGACAAAAAAGCGGACGCCGGGCGCCCCAGTGAAGCTCACGCGGGCAACTATGGCATCATTCCACGCCGTATGCGCCCACGGTTTTTCGGGCACGGGTATACCCATGCGCTCGGCGAGCGCCAGCGCTTCCGGCCCTTCGAGATCGACCGTGGCGATGCGGTCCGTGGCGTCGTCGAGCGTCACGTCGTCGGCGATGATGAACTTGTCAAGGTGCTCGACCAGCGGCGCGCGCGTCTCCGGCTCCACGTCCAGCAGAAAATCGTCCGGGCGGCAGAATACATTGGCGTCCGCAAGAATGCGGCCCTGCGCATTGAGGAAAAATGCGTAGCATCCCTCGCCTGGCTGAAGCTGCTGGATCTGATTCGTCGTCATGGCGTGCAGCAGGCGCGCGCGGTCCTCGCCGGTAACGACGATCTTGCCGCGAGAAGAGAGATCCAGCCAGGCGGCGGTCGAGCGCAACGCGTCGTAGCCCGCTAGCACGGCCGCATGGTTTGGGGAAGCGGTTTCCATACTTCAATGGACAAGCAGGAATGCCCGTCCTACTTTTAGTGTATGTGAAGCTGGCGCAGCACGGCGGAAATGGCGATGATGATCACGCCCGAGATCGCGATGCCGGTCATCTGGCGCGCCCGCTTTGGATTTTTCGGTTTGACGATGAGAAGGCCGACGACGAACACGTGAAGCACCAGGAGCAGCTTTGTCCCCAGCAGCGATTGATAGAGCGGCCCGCGGCCGGTATTCATGACCATGTTATAGATGCCGGTTCCGGTGAGCAGCAGCATCGCCAGGTAAAGAAGTGAGCGATAACGGGCGGCCATGGCGTCGCCGAGCGAATTCTGCTGTTCCGGCGGCAGCGACGCGATCGCGGGTACGATCACCAGGCGCGCGTAAAGCACGCCACCAACCAGTGTAACGACCGAAGTGATGTGCATCCACCGCATGAATACGTTGAGCGCGTCTGTCATACCGACGAGTATACAATTCAGTCATGATCCACGAGATCCTGCGTGTGGGCATCTTACAATGCAACTGCTCGATTTTCGGCGACGAGCAGACGCGCGAGGCCATCGTGATCGATCCCGGCGACAACATTCCCGAGATTCTCGCAATCGTAAAGCGGCACGGACTCACCGTCAAGGGCATCGTCATCACGCACGCGCACATCGATCACATCGGCGGCGCGCACCAGCTGCGGGCGGCCACCGGCGCGCCGGTTTATATGAATCAGAACGACGCCGTGCTGCGCGACATGCTCGACGTCCAGGCCGGGTGGCTGGGTGTGGAGATACCGGAGAAGGTGACCATCGATACTCCGGTGCGCGAAGGCGACAAGCTGTCGCTCGGGACGGCGGAGTTTACAGTGCTCGATACGCCGGGCCACACGCAAGGCAGCATCAGCCTGTGGATCCCCGCGGAGAACAAGCTCATCGCCGGCGACACGTTGTTTCGCGACAGCATCGGCCGGACGGATTTACCCGGCGGCGATGGACGGCAGATTCTGCGCTCGATTCACGACAAGCTGCTGCCGCTGCCGGATGAGACGATCGTAATTCCGGGCCACGGCGAATCGACCACCATCGGTCGCGAGAAGAAGTTCAATTATTTCCTGCAGGGGCTTTCGCGTTCTTGATCTCTGTCATCACGCCGGAGATCAACTCCTTGGCGTCGGTGATTGCCTTGGTGATCAATTGCACATCCATGGCCGGTTTGCCGGGGTGCCGCGCGCTGTGGCAATACACGCCGTGTTGGCCCACCAGCACTAGCGCGTCGGTCAACACGTCGAGTGTCACCGCGAGCTGTCCGCGCGCTTTGCCCATCATGAATTCGTGTTTTTCGAGCTCGTCGCGCCGCTCGTCGTAGACGCTCATGCCTTCATTGTAGCGATGGCGGTCAGTGCAGGATGCCGTGCTTCTTCAAAAACGGCCAGATGTCGTGCTCGTAGATGTCGTCCTCCTTCGCTTTCGGAAAACCGTGCTTGCCCCCTGGGACGCTCACCAACTCGGCGTCGTCACCCGCATCGCGAAGCGCTTTGGTGAGTTTCACGCCGTGTTCGTACGGTACGGTTTCGTCGGCGTCGCCATGAATGGTGAGGATCGGCGGCAGTCCTTTGTGGACATAAGTCATGGGCGAAACGCGGCGCGCCAGTTCGAGGCGGCCTTGCTGCTCGGGCACCCACGTCACGGCATAATCCTGCATGTGCGGACCGCTCAACTGATCGCCGACGTCGGTTATACCGTAAAAATTCACGACAGCCGCCACTTTAGCGGATGGCCCGAGTTTGGCTGAGCCCGGCGTCATCCCCACCATCAGCGAAAGATGGCCGCCCGCGGAGCCTCCAGTCACCACGATGCGTTTCGTGTCCACGTGATATTTCTTGGCGTTGCTCTCGAACCAGCGCGCCGCGTTGAGCACGTCGGTGACGGCGGCCGGCGCGGGCGCAACCTTCGCCAGACGGTACTCGACGCTCGCGCACACGAAACCTTTCTCGACGTATCGGGTGCAAACGCGCGCGCCGTAATCGTCTTTGCTGCCGCCCACCCAGCCGCCGCCGTGAATCGCGATGACGCCGGGCCGCTTCTGATCGGACGCCGCTTTGGGCTGGTAAATATCCAGCACGGTTTCCTTGAACTCGCCGTACGGAATGTTGGCTTCGACCGACACCGAGTCGGGTAGAGTTGGCTTGGCGTCCTGAGCCAGCAACGGAAGGCTCAGCGCCGTAACAAGTGCGACCGCATGAAGCTTTGCCATGTTGGACAGTATATTAGAAGGACAACATGCTGATTGAACGGTTGTGCCTCACCCTGCTTGCCAGTGCGGCGCTGGCTCTCGCCGACGGACCTGGCGTCATCCAGAGCCATCGCGCTACCGCCGACTTCGCGCTGACTGCCGATCCCGACGCTGGGCCATGGAAGGGCGTCAGCGGAATTTTTATGGACCATGGACCGAAAGGCGAGAGTGTCCCCGGTCACCGCACCGAAGTGCGCTCGCGCTGGACCAAAGACAATGTCTACTTCCTATTCGTATGCCCGTATCAGGCGCTGCACCTCCATCCGAACCCGCGCCAGACGAGCGAAACCAACCAGCTCTGGGATTGGGACGTGGCGGAGGTTTTCGTGGGCACGGATTTCGCGCGCATCCGCGAGTACAAAGAGTTCGAGATGTCGCCGCAGGGCGAATGGGTCGATCTGGATATCGATCGCGATCACCCGCTGCCGGAGGGCGGCTGGCTGTGGAACTCGGGCTTCGCGGTGAAGGCGCGCGTGGATGCGGCAAAAAAAATCTGGTATGGCGAGATGCGCATTCCGGTGAAGAGCATCGACCAGCGTCCCCCGGCCGCCGGTCTCGAGATGCGCATCAATTTCTATCGCTGCCAGGGAGCGAACCCGCATCGCAAGTACGTCGCCTGGCAGCCCACGCACGCCGAAACGTTTCACGTTCCAGAAGCATTCGGCCGCATGAGGCTGGCGGAATAATGGGCGGCGAAGCAGTCAAATCGCTGCGCATCTCGCAGGTCGGATTGCGCGGCGTAGTGGGCGGCGGCCTGACGGCGGCGCATGTGCTCGATTTCGCCTCCGCCTTCGGCACGTTTCTCGAACCCGGCAAGGCCGTGATCGTCGGACGCGACCCGCGCTCGAGCGGCATCATGATCCGCGAAGGCGTGGTGGCCGGGCTGATGGCCTGCGGAAGAAATGTGATCGACTTGGGCCTCGCGCCCACGCCCGTCATCCAGCACGCCATTCGCCGTATGGACGCAGCCGGCGGCATTTCGATCGGCGCCAGCCACAACGCGGCCGAGTGGAATGCGCTGAAGTTCTTCGGACGCAATGGGATTTATCTTTCCAGCGCGGAAGCCAACGAGCTACTGGACATTTATCACTTACGGAAGTTCAGCTTCGTCGAATGGAACGAGATCGGCAAGCTGCAAAAAGAAGCTAACGCGCTAGATCCCTACCTGGACGAGCTGGCGGCGGTTTTTGATTTCAACACGCTGCGCCAGTTTCGCGTCGTCGTCGATTGCTGCAGCGGGACCTCGGCGCTGATTCTGCGGCGCATGAATGAGCGCTTCGGGTTCAGCTTCATCCTGATCAATGAAAAAATGCAAGGCGTGGCTTTCGCGCACGAGCCGGCCACGAACAAGGACATGGTGGGCTTGCAGCTGGCGCCGCTGATGCAGCCGCTGGGCGCCGATGCGGGCTTTCTATTCGACGCCGATTCCGATCGCGTGGCCTTCGCCACCGAGGATGGCGCGGCCGTGTCGGAAGAAATGGTGCTGCCGCTGCTGGCCGATTATCAGCTCCCGCGCGGCGAGGGCAAGCTCGTGATCACGAATGTTTCGACCACAGCGCTGGTGGATGAGATTGCCGCGCGCCACGGCGGCGAAGTCGTGCGCGTGGCCGTGGGGCGCCAGGCCGCAATCGACGCACTGTCGATCTACCGGCCGGAACAGATCGCGCTAGCCGGCGAAGGCACCGGCGCCATCATGATGCCGCAGTTCCGCTTCGTCTACGACGGCATCGCTTCCATGCTGGCAGTGCTTTCAATGATGCGCGAACGGGGCCGCAAGCTTTCCGAGATCATCGCCGCGTATCCGAAATATTCCATCCTGAAGGGCCAAGTGCCGCTCGTGACGCATCGCATACCGGCGCTGCTGGCCGCTCTGCGCGAGACCTACGCCGATGGCCGCTCCAGCGTTGTGGACGGGCTGCGCGTAGATTGGCCGGACCGCTGGTTTCATGTGCGCGTCAGCCAGACGGAACCGGTAGTGCGCATCATCAGCGAGCAGCGCGGCGAGGCCCCGCGCGAGCTGCACGGCGCGGTGATCGAGCAGGTGAGGAGTTTCGCATAAAATGCCGAAGCGTGAACACCTGCTGAAGATAGGCGTTTCTGGCATTCGCGGTGTGGTGGGTGAATTCCTCACGCCGGCGCTCGCGTGTTCTTTCGCGCAGGCGTTCGGCACTTATGTCGGCGGCGGCCGGGTTGTCGTGGGGCGCGACACGCGTGCTTCGGGAGAGATGCTTACGCACGCGGTGGCCTGCGGCTTGCTCGCAGCCGGGTGCGAGGTCGTCGAGACCGGCATTCTGCCCACGCCCACAATTCAGATGTATGTCGCGGCCACGCGCGCGCAGGGCGGCATCGCCATCACCGCGTCGCACAATCCGCCCGAATATAACGCGCTGAAGCTGTTCAATGCGCAGGGCCTCTTTTTCAACACCTACGAGCGCGCGGAGCTGCTGGATCTGTATCACCAGAGTGATTTTCATCAGGCGACGAATGAAGAGATGCGGCGCGTGATTACCGATTACGAGTCCGCGCCCAAGCTGCATTTCCGCAAAGTGCTCGCGCACGTGGACGCCGAGCGCATCCGCCGCCGGAAATTCCGCGTGGCGCTCGATGCCGTGAATGGCGCGGGCGCGGTCACCACTCCCGGATTTCTGCGCGACGCGCTGGGCTGCGATCTGGAGGCCATCGCCGTCGATCCGACGAAGCCATTTCCGCGCGAGGCCGAGCCGCGCCCCGAAGTGCTCGGCGAGATAGCAGAACTGGTGCGGCGCTGCCACCGCGACATCGGATTTGCGCAGGACCCCGATGGCGATCGCCTGGCGGTGATCGACGAGACCGGTTTCGTGCTGGACCCCGACGACGTGCTTGCGCTCGCCGTAGACGCCGCGCTGCGCCGGCTGCCAGGCAATGTAGTCGTGAACCTGACGACATCGTCCGTAATCGACGACGTGGCCGCGGCGCACGGACGGCGCGTGTATCGTACGCCGGTGGGCGAAGCCAATGTCGTCGAAACCATGCAGGCGGTCAACGCCGTGATCGGCGGCGAGGGCTCAAACGGCGGCATCATTTTCCCGGCGGTGCATCTTTGCCGGGACAGCTACACCGGTATGGCCTTTCTGCTTGACCGCATGGCCGAAACCGGGGAAAAAATCTCGACGCTGGCGGGCCGCCTGCCGAAGTATTTCCGCCGTTATGGAAAAGTGGCGTTCCAGCACGGGCGTCTTGGCCCCCTGATGCAAAACCTGGAAGCGCGTTTCCCCGCGGCGCAAAAGGACCGCTCCGACGGCCTCAAATTGCTCCTGCCCGAAGGCTGGATCCACGTGCGCGCATCCAACACTGAACCGCTGCTCCGCGTGGCGGCGGAGGCAAAGAGCGAGCCGCAGGTCGAGAAGCTCTACGGCGAAGTGCTGACGCTGTTCGGCTAGCCATCGCAAGCGGTCCAGATCGAAGTTCACTCTGTAGCGGGGGGCTACGACGTATTTTGGTGGAGACCCGCGGGTTTTGCTGAACTGTCGAAAGTTTCCTAGGCCCCGCAAGAAGCGCACGCCCCCACGCTCAAGAACTGTGTGTAATCGACGCTACTTTTCCGTTACCTTTTCGCCGCGGCATAGTATATAAGGACATGCGAAACCTCATGGCCGATCTGCGGTTTGCCCTTCGCACTTTTGCCCGGTCCCCTGTCTTCACGGCAGTGGCCGTCCTTTCGCTCGCGCTCGGCATCGGCGCCAACACCGCAATCTTCACCGTGGTGAATGCCGTTCTGCTGCGGCCCTTGCCGTTCCCGGAACCGGACCGCCTTGTCCAACTATGGGAATCGCAGCCTGCGAAGGGATATTCACGAAACGTCGTCAATCCCATCAACTTTCTCGATTGGCGCGAACGCACGCGCAGCTTTGAAGGCATGGCCGCGGTGGTGGCCCTCACGACCAATCTGACAGGCCTCGGCGATCCCCTGGCGCTCGAAGGCATGCAGGTTTCGCCGGAGTTCTTTTCGATCCTGCAAGTCTCTTCCGCGCTAGGCCGCGTTTTCGTGCCGGCGGAAGGCTTACCCGGTCAGGAACACGTGGCTGTCCTGAGTTTCGGCTTGTGGCAGTCCCGGTTCGGAGGCGATCCCGCCATCATCGGCCACAAGATCATAGTGGACGGCGCGCCCAGCACGGTCGTCGGCGTCATGCCCCTGGGATTTTCGCTTCCCAAGCACAATGCCGAAATCTGGACGCCGATTCCCATTGTGCGCTCGAAAGATTGGAAGGGAGGCCGTTTCTTGGAAGTGATTGCGCGCCTCAAGCAAGGCATCACTCTCGACCAGGCGCGGCAGGACCTCCGTGCCGTGGCGCAACAGATCGCCGTCGAGCGCCCTGACGTGGACAAGGGCTGGAGCGCCGAAGCGTTCCCCATGCTGGCGGATGCAACGGAGGACGTCCGCTTGCCCTTGCTGGTCTTGCTAGCCGCTGTCGGCTTGGTCCTTCTGATTGCCTGCGCGAACGTGGCCAATCTGCTGTTAATGCGCGCCGCGGGCCGCCTGCGCGAAATCGCCATTCGTTCGGCACTCGGGGCAAGCCGCGGAAGGTTGCTGCGGCAACTGCTTTCCGAAAGTCTCATGCTCGCCTTCATCGCCTGTGCCGCTGGTTTAGCTTTAGCATATGCCGGAGTGAAGGCTTTGCTGACCCTGATTCCGCCGCAGAACCAGCTTCCCCGCATGGACGCGATCCACATAGACGCCTGGGTACTGCTGTTCGCGGCCGGCCTGTCGATCGCCAGTGTCGTGATCTTCGGCGTTGTTCCGGCATTGCAGATTTCGCAACTCGGTCCACAAGAGGCGCTTCAGGCAGGTGCCGTCCGAACCGCCGCCAAAAGCATGTTGCGGCAGGTGCTGGTAGTTGCAGAGGTAGCGCTCTCGCTCATTCTGCTGGCCGGCGCGGGTTTGATGCTGCGCAGTTTTCACCGGCTCGTATCGGTGAATCCGGGTTTTGAGACGCAACACATCGTCACGATGACCATGTTCACCTCGCCGGCAAAGTACAGCGATGACCGCAAACGCGCCGCCTATTTCGCGAACCTACTGGATAGAGTCCGTGAAGTGCCCGGAGTGCGCGCGGCTGGATCCGTGCACTTTCTGCCTCTCGAAGGACTGGAATCTGGCTCTTGCTTCTCCCGTGCGGATGAGCCGACCCCGGAACCTGCCTCAGCCCCGAGCGCCAGTTTTCTGGTCGTCAGCCCGGGTTACTTTGAAGCCATGGGGACCCCGCTGGTGAGCGGCCGGCCGTTTGACACCCATGATGGTTTTGGCGGGCCCAGCGTCATCATGGTGAACCAGGAATTCGTGAGACGATTCCTCGCCGGCCGCAATCCGGTCGGCCAGAGACTGAACGTTTGCTGGACAGTTAAAAATCCAGCCGAAATCGTGGGCGTTGTCGCCGACGCGCGCCAGACCGAACTCGACACGGCGCCAATGCCGACCATTTTCGTAAATAATCTGCAGGCCCCGATGTATTTCGCGGCTCTGGCAGTGCGAACCGCGGGCGATCCCGTCCGCATGGCTCGCGCGATAGCGGCCGCCGTTCATCGCGTCGATCCCGACCAGCCCGTCACTCATTTTCAAACCATGGACCAGGTGTTTTCCAATTCGGTCGCCCAGCCCAGGCTGCAGCTGGTGCTGTTGCTCGTGTTCGGTGGACTCGCCGGGCTGCTTGCCGCCGTCGGCATTTATGGCGTGGTCGCCTATTCGGTGGCGCGGCGCACGCGCGAGATCGGCATTCGCGTGGCGTTGGGCGCCCAGCGCGCAGACGTCGCCCGGATGGTGCTGCGCGAAGGGGCGTTTCTGGCTGCGACCGGAATCGGCATCGGGCTGGCGGGGGCGCTGGCGCTGACCCGAGTAATGCGCTCGCTACTGTTCGAGACGACCCCCAATGACCCGGTCACGCTCACATGCGTGTCGGCGGCCATGCTGCTCCTGGTTCTGCTCGCGACGCTGATACCGGCGCACCGCGCAACAAGAGTGAATCCGATCACAGCCCTGCGGTATGAATGACCCAGACATAAAGCCTGTGACGTAATTCGCCGAACTTGGCAGCCTCTCTTTACGTAACTTTTCGGCTGGAGGACAGTATAAAGGACATGCGAAACCTCGCCGCCGATCTGCGCTTCGCTCTCCGCACGCTAGCCAAATCCCCTGTATTTACAGGGGTGGCCGTCCTCTCCCTGGCGCTCGGCATCGGCGCCAATACGGCGATCTTCAGCCTGCTGGATCAAATCCTGCTGCGTCTGTTGCCGGTAAAGCGGCCGGCAGAGCTCGTGCTACTCACCATGCGCGGCTCGCATTATGGCAGCAACTGGGGCGGCAACGCGATCTCCTATCCCATGTACCGCGATTTCAAGGACCACAACGAGGTTTTCTCCGGCATGTTCTGCCGCTTTCCGCTCGAAACCAGCCTTACGTTCGAGAACCAGACCGAGCGCGTGCAGGCGGAACTGGTATCGGGAACGTACTTTTCCTTGTTGGGTGTCGGGACCGCAATTGGACGAACCATCACGCCGGACGACGATCGCACACAGAGCGGGCATCCGCTGGTGGTGCTGAGCTACGACTTTTGGAAAACGCGCTTCGCCGGAGATCCGCGGATTGTCGGCAAGAAAGTCATTGTCAACGGCAACAACATGACCGTCATCGGGGTCGCGCAAGCCGGATTTGACGGTGTGGAACTCGGCAATGCCACGAAGATTTTCGTGCCCGTGATGATGGAGCCGGACCTGCTGCCGCTCAACAAGGAATTTCTGAAGAACCGCCGGCAGCGCTGGGTCAATGCATTCGGGCGTTTGAAACCAGGCATCACCGCTGCCCGCGCGAAAGCGTCGCTCCAGCCCTTCATGCACTCGATGCTGGAACTGGAGGTGCAGGAGCCGGCCTTCCGCAACGCCTCCGCCTTCACGCGGCAGGAGTTCTTGAAATGCACGATCGATGTCCTTCCGGGATCGCAGGGGCGCTCATACTTCCGGCAGCAGCTGGCCACGCCGCTGTGGGTGCTGATGGCGATCACCGGGACGGTACTGTTAATCGCGTGCGCCAATCTCGCGAACCTGCTGCTCGCGCGCGCCGCCGGACGGCAGAAAGAAATCGCCGTGCGGCTGGCACTTGGCGCGGGCGCCCGCCGCATCATCGTCCAGCTGCTCACGGAAAGTCTGCTCCTGGCTTTGCTGGGCGGTGTGGCCGGCGTGGCCCTCGCGTTTTGGGCCGACAAACTGCTGATGGCCGCCTATCTGCCATCGGATTCGCAAGGGTTGAAGATTTCGACGGCGCCCGACCTTCGCATTCTGGCGTTCAGCCTCGGCGTGACCGTTTTTACCGGAATCCTCTTTGGACTGGCCCCGGCGCTGCGTGCATCCCGGCCGAATGTGGCTTCCACGCTGAAGGATCAGGCGGGCGCGGTGCTCGGCGGCGCCAACGTCGGGTTGCGGAAGGCGCTGGTCGTCGCGCAGGTCACGCTCTCCCTGCTGCTGCTGATCGGTGCCGGTTTGTTTGTGAAGAGCTTGAACAATCTGCGCAATCTTGGGCCTGGATTTCCAGTGGAGCGCCTCATTGGATTTAGCCTGGACCCGTCGCTCAACGGCTACAAGCCGGATCGCGCCAAGCTTTTCTACCAGCGCCTCACCGACAGCTTGAGCGCTCTGCCGGGCGTGCAATCGGTAGGCCTCGCCACCATGCGGATTCTTGAGGGCAACGAGTGGGACAGCTCAGTGACCGTGGAAGGGTACACGCCTCCGCGGGCCGGCGATCATCCCGAGCCCTACATGAATCAGATCAGCCCGAATTACTTCGCCACCCTTGGTATCCCGATCGTCGCCGGCCGGGACTTCACGATACAAGACACTCAGGAATTGAGGCACGGCGATCACGCTGATCCGTCCGAAGACTGGTGGGCGCCCGACAAAGTCATCGTCAACCAGACCTTCGTCAAGCGATACTTTGTGGGCCGCAACCCGCTTGGGCGCCACATCGGCTTCGGCATCGATCCGGGAACGAAAACCGACATGGAGATCATCGGCGTGGTGAAGGACATCAAGTACACCAGCCTGCGCGATGAGATCCCCGAACAGGCCTACGTCCCCTATCTTGCGAGCCGTTACGTCGCCGGCATGACAGTTTACTTGCGCACCACGCTCGATCCAAACCAACTGTTCACCGCGGTGCGCGCCAGAGTACGCGAGCTGGATCCAAACCTCCCGGTTTACGCCATGCGTACCACCGAGGAGCAGATCAGCAACTCACTCACCACAGAGCGCCTGATCGCGAGTCTGTCGGCGGTATTCGGTCTTCTGGCGACGCTGCTGGCCACAATTGGCCTCTACGGCGTGATGGCTTACACTGTTGCGCGGCGCACGCGCGAGATCGGCATCCGCATGGCGCTCGGCGCCGGCGGGCCCAGCGTGGCGTGGCTGATCATGAAAGAAGTCCTCGTGCTGCTGGCGATCGGCGTCGCCATCGCGCTCCCCGCAGCGCTGGGCCTGACACGCCTTGTGCAGAGCCAGCTTTACGGCATCAAACCGAACGACCCTCTCAGCCTCACGCTCGCCACGCTCGGCATCGCGACAGTTGCGTTGCTGGCCGGGTATGTTCCCGCTTACCGCGCCACGCGCGTCGATCCGATTCGGGCGTTGCGGTACGAATAATCGGTCGAACACCTGATCCCGCCCCGGCCCGCGATGCGCTGCTAGCCTGCGCGACCATGATCCGTTGTGGTTCCGTTTCGCTTCAGTCAAAGGAATACAATAGGTATTCGGCGCACGCTCGGAAACTGCGGCGTTCCTTGTCCCGCGAAACCTTCTGCTCCATTCAACGGCTGCACTGGAGGTGCCTGTGAAACGCATTGCAAAGTGGATTGGAATCCTTCTGGCGATACTGATACTGGCTGTAGTCAGCGTGCCGTTTCTGATTAACGTGGATCAGTTCCGGCCAACGCTCCAGGCGGAGCTTACACGGGCGCTCGGCAGAGAGGTCACGCTGGGCAACCTGCGGCTCAAGATTCTGCGCGGCCAGGTCACGGCGGACGATCTTTCCGTGGCCGAGGATCCGACCTTCGGCAAACCCGCTTTCGTCAAGGCGCAGTCCCTGCATGTCGGCGTTGAGATCTGGCCATTCATCATGTCACGCAAGCTGATCGTCACGAATTTGACTATCGATCAGCCAGACATCGAGCTGGTGCAGGCGCCATCGGGCAACTGGAATTTCTCCAGCCTCGGCGGCAAATCAACAACACCATCCGCCGCCGCGCCATCTGCAGCGCGGATGCCGCTGGATCTTTCCGTGCAGTTGGTAAGGATCACCAACGGCCGCCTTACCCTGCGAAGAACCATCGGCCACTGGAAGCCTCTGGTGCTGGAACAGGGGGATATCGAGCTGCGTGATTTTTCGGCTACCGCTGTCTTTCCGTTTTCGGTCTCCGCGAAAGTCCATGGAGGTGGCGCGATCAACCTGAACGGAAAAGCCGGCCCGATCAATCCGGCGGATTCGGCGATGACGCCGGTAACCGCAAGCCTGAGCGTGACGCAACTCGACTTGGCGGGCTCAGGAGCGAACGACGTGGCTCCCACCGTCACGGGCCTGGTTTCCTTTAGCGGCAGCGGCGACTCAGACGGCACAAACATGCACTTAAGAGCGAAACTGACAGCTGAAAAGCTGAAGCTCGCCAGGAACGGAACTCCCGCCACGCGTCCGGTGGAACTCGATTTTTCGGTGCAGCACAATCTTAGGAAGCACTCAGGAGTGCTTCATCAGGGAGACATCCACATCGGGAATGCAACCGCGCACCTAACCGGAGCCTATAGCGAGCAGGGCGATTCCGTGGTGTTGCACATGAAGCTTTCCGGTCCCGACATGCCGGTACAGGAGTTGGAAGCGCTGCTGCCGGCTCTGGGAGTTGTGCTGCCTGCCGGCGCGTCCTTGCGGGGCGGCAACGCGAGTGCCAATCTCTCCATGGAAGGCCCGGCGGATCGTCTCGTCACCAGCGGATTGCTGGCGGTCAACAATACGCGCTTGGCCGGATTCGATCTTCCAAAGAAGATGGCATCCGTCGAAAAACTGGCTGGTATTAAGGGAGGGCCGGACACTGACATCCAGACCTTGAGCGCTAATGTACGATCCGCCCCGGAGGGCACCAGTGCCCAGGACATAAAGTTGGTAGTCCCGGCCATTGGCAATTTGAGCGGCGGGGGTACTATCAGTCCCGCCAATGCGCTTGATTTCAAGATGAGTGCCATTGTCCACACCTCGGGGCTCTTGGCTGTCATCGGGAACAGGCCGATCCCGTTTACCGTGGAGGGCACTTGTTCGAATCCGGTTTTCAAGCCGGACATGAACGCTGTTGTGAAGGAAGAGATCAAGAGCATTAGAGGCGACTTCGGCAAAGCCGCTGGCGACCTGTTCAAGGGAATGACGGGCGGTAAGAAAAAGAACTAACGCTTTAGGCTACACAAAGAATGCCCGGCGCCGCGCCTGCGGGCAGCCATGCCTCGCCTGCTGCTAAGATTCTGGCTATGGCCGAGGAACGTGGATATCCGCCGAGTCCCGAATTCGTCAAGCATGCCAATGTGAAGGGGATGGAGGGCTACCGCGCCTTGTACAAGCGCGCCGAAGAGCAGCCCGCCGAATTCTGGGGAGAGCTGGCCGAGAAAGAATTGTTCTGGTTCGAGAAGTGGTCGAAAGCCTTCGAGTGGAACCCGCCGTTTGTGAAATGGTTTGTCGGCGGCAAGACCAATGTCTCCTACAACTGCATTGATCGGCATCTGAAAACGCATCGCAAGAACAAAGTCGCCATCCTGTGGGAAGGCGAACCGGGCGACCAGCGCATGATCACCTACCAGGAACTCCACCGCCTGGTGTCGCGCTTCGCCAATGTGCTGAAGGCGCGCGGACTGAAGACGGGCGACCGCGCCATCGTCTACATGCCCATGATTCCGGAGCTGCCCGTGGCGCTGCTGGCTTGCGCGCGGCTAGGCATCATCCACAGCGTGGTATTCGGCGGCTTCTCGGCGGAAGCACTCAAAGCCCGCATTCAGGACCTGGAAGCGCAGGTAGTCATCACGGCCGATGGCGGCTGGCGGCGCGGCAAGGAAGTGAAACTCAAGCCGGCGGTGGATGACGCCGTGGCGGATTGTCCCACGGTGCGCGACGTCATCGTGTACCGGCGCACGGGAAGCGGCATCGAGATGAAAGCCGGCCGCGATTTGTGGTGGCACGAGCTCGACGAAAAGGCCAGCGAGACCTGCGAAGCCGTGCCGCTCGATTCCGAAACGCCGCTCTACGTGCTCTACACTTCCGGCACCACGGGCAAGCCCAAAGGCATCGTGCACACAACCGGCGGCTACCTGCTGCAAGCCACCATGACCATGAAGTGGGTGTTCGATCTGCATGACGAAGACACGTACTGGTGCACCGCCGATATCGGCTGGGTGACCGGGCACAGCTATATCGTGTACGGCCCGCTCTCGGCCGGGGCGACCACCGTGATGTACGAAGGCGCACCCGATTTTCCGCAGCCCGACCGCTACTGGCGGCTCATCGAGAAATACCGCATCAACATTCTCTACACTTCGCCTACGGCGATCCGCGCGTTCGTGCGCCAGGGCGACCAGTGGCCCAACGCGCACGATCTCTCGAGCCTGCGGCTGCTCGGGTCGGTCGGCGAGCCCATCAATCCGGCGGCGTGGGAGTGGTACTACAAGACCATCGGGAAAGAGCGCTGTCCGATTGTGGATACGTGGTGGCAGACCGAGACCGGCGCCATCATGATCTCGCCCATGCCCGGCGCGGTACCGGCGAAACCCGGCTCGGGTACTCTGCCGCTCCCCGGCATTCTGCCGGAAATCGTGGACCTGAACGGCAAGACTGTGGAGACGAATCACGAGGGATTTCTCATCATCCGCCGCCCGTGGCCCAGCATGCTTCGCACTATCTGGCGCGACCCGCAGCGGTACGAAGAGCAGTACTGGAAACGGATTCCGGGAAACTATCTAACCGGTGACGCCGCGCGCCGCGATGCCGATGGCTACTACTGGGTGCTGGGCCGCGTCGACGACGTCATGAACGTGAGCGGCCACCGATTAAGCACGATGGAGCTCGAATCCGCGCTAGTGCGCCATCCGGCGGTGGCAGAAGCAGCGGTGGTTGGCAAACCGCATGAGATCACGGGCCAGAGCGTGGCGTGCTTCGTGACGCTCAAGCAAGGCAATTGGGATCACGACAAGCTGGCGCAGGACCTGCGCAATTGGGTGGCCCACGAGATTGGAAGCTTCGCCAAACCCGAGCAGATCCGCTTCACCGACGCGTTGCCCAAGACGCGCAGCGGAAAGATCATGCGCCGCCTGCTGCGCGAGATCGTGACGTCGAACATGGTAGTCGGCGATGTGACGACGCTGGAGGATTTGTCGGTGGTGACGCGGCTGTCGGCGCAGACGGAAGAAGAGTAAGAGCAGCCTATGGGAGCAGAAGTCATGCGTACTGCGGTCATTGGGTCTGATCTGGGTCGTGGGATTTCGGCTCAAGACTAAATGGCGGTGCGACGGTCCGAAATTACGCATCGAGTTTGCCCGGATCTCCGGTGACGGACGTCTGACCCTTGTGATTCATCCGGGTGTTGTCGAGCAGGTGACTTATCGGGCAGTTAGTGAATTCGAAGAGCTGTCGGCCGCGAAGTCAAACCTCAAGAACCGCGAGCACGCAAAGGGGGTCCGACATCACGGCATGAGTATGTCCGACGAACCAGTGGAGAAACGCGACACGGCAGGGACGAACATCAGGTGCTGGCTCGAAGAGAAGAAAAAAGATGTCGATGCAGCGATATGGCCAGGGCTTCCAAGCAACTGGGAAAAGAAGCGTAATGGGAACGCCTTCAGTCCTGCACACGCTGTGCGGTACCTGGAAGGACTAGAGCGGGCAACGATTCAGCGATCTCCGTATACAACAACCAGTTGAAACGGATTCCGTCTCCACAACATGTATTAGACTGAGAGTCTCAACACTGATCGTCAGGAGGAAACACTTATGACTTATTACGGAGCTAGAGATCTCGCGGAAAGCTTTCGCACGGTAAGGAAGAATACCCTCATCGTCGCGGAGGAAATTCCCGAGGACAAGTATGCTTTCCGCGCGGCGCCGGAGACGCGCACGGTAGCGCAGACGCTATACCACGTAGCGGCAGCACCCAAGATCCAGCAACAGATCCACGCCGTCGAGCGCCGTAGCACGCTCGAAGGGTTCGACTTTCCGGCGATGATCCGGCGGTTGATCGCCGAGGAGCAAGCGCCGCGCACCAAGGCGCAGATCGTCGCATTGTTGCGCGAGGATGGGGAGCGCTGGGCCGCATGGGTGGAGCAGCTGTCTGACGATTTTCTCGCAGAGCGCGTGCAGTATCCGACTGGCATGTCGCCCGCCAGCAAGACCCGCTTCGAGATGCTGATGGGCGTCAAGGAGCACGAGATGCATCACCGCGCGCAGCTCATGCTCATGGAGCGGATGGTCGGCATCGTGCCGCACCTGACGCGCCAGATGCAGGAGCGCATGGCGGCCATCACCAAGGCCACGGCGACTTCGTAAGACTTCACGATCCGTTCCCCGGCCGTCGAGCGGGCGTGAAGACGTATACTGAGCCTCATGTCCGCACCGTTTGGCCGCCGGGAATTTCTGAAAATCGCAGCCGCGGCGCCGCTTCCAGCGCAGTCCCGACCGGTCAAGCTCAAGGCCGGAACGGCGAAAATCGACATCACGCCGGACCGGCCGCGCCTTTGTGCGAGCGGCGACAAGCCCGATCCGCCGGCGGCCTATGCGCGCCTGCATTCGCGCGTGCTCACCCTGTTTGACGGCGCGCGTCGGATCGTCATCGTCAATTACGACCTCAATTGCCTCGACGTGGCGACACCGATTCTGCGCGAGCGCGTCGAGAGAGAACTGGGCATCCCGCCGGCGTACCTGGTGCTACTGGCCACTCACAATCATCAGGGGCCGATTCAAATCGCCGCCGACAATTTCGACTTTGGCCGCGAACTGGCGGAGAAAATCTTCGGCGCCATCCGTGACTCCATTTCGGGCGAAGACGGCGACGTTGAACTGCTTTTCGGCAATGGCTACGGGTACTTCACGAGAGCGCAGCGCAGTTACCCGCCCGATTACGAGCTGCAATTGCTCAAGGTGATGCGCGGCGGTAAGGTGGCGGCAATGCTGTTCAATTATCCGACCCACCCGCAGCTCGGGCCGCGCAAACTCTATGGCGCCTCGCATCCCGGTTTTGCCATGGAGGAGCTGGAGACAAATTATCCGGGAGCCGTGGCCATTTATGCCGATGCGTGCGGCGGCAATCAGTACACGCTGGCACCTGAGGGCACGACGGATTTTCTGGACGCCTGCAAAGCCCGCGGACACGAATTGGCATTAATCGCCGCCAGTGTCGCCGAGGGTAGGCTGCAAGACGTCACCGGTCCGATCCAGAGCCGAATGCAGCTCGTCGATCTGCCGCTGGGCGATCCGCTTCCTTATAAGCAGGCGCTGGAGCTGGCGCGCGACGTTCCGATGGACATAGGGCTTAAGGCGTTCCCCGATCCGCGACGCGATACCAACTGGATTCGCGGGCTTGTGCGGCATTATAAGGAGGGAATTCCGTTCCCCAAGCGCCTTTCGGAGTACATCTGCACCGATGAGGAGTTTCTGGTGAAACATCTCGACGCACCGCGCAAGTATCCGTGCCGGTTCGTGGAAGTACTGGGCGCGCAGATCGGGCGTCTGACTTTTCTGGCCATTCAGGGAGAGCCGCTGGCGCAGATCGGCATGCGCATCAAGGAAGTGTTGCGCCAGCGCGGGCCGGCCATGGTGTTCGGTTACTTCGCCGAGCACAATCTCTATATTCCAACGCGCGAAAATGTGCGCCTGGACCTCTACCAGTCACAGGCGCTGCGGGTGCAGTACACTTGCCCGGTCGGCTGGTCGCTGGACGTAGAAGAGGAAATTCTCAAAGGCGCTCTGGACGTAGTGGGCGCGCAGCCCTGGGTCGATCCGCGGGAGCAGCGCTCTTATCCGCTCCGGCGCCAAGAGACATAGCCTTAGTTATCTGCCAGATTACATCGTTAGTTAATATGTTACTAACTGTATGTGTACATATTCCACAAGCTTGTAATCGTTGTAATTGACCCGCAAGAAAAGCATCTCGTACAATTACAGATAGGTTACCAACCTGAGCGCCTAACCTGGTCTGGAGCGGAAATGGGATTTGAGGTCGGCAAGACAGTCGCTGGATACGAGATCGTCGAGGTCTTAGGAAGCTCCAAACTCGGTGTCGCGTACAAAGTTAGAAACGTTTTCGCGCAACGATTCGAAATTCTGAAAATTTTGCCCAAGGGCGGGCAGAACAATGAAGAGCAGACAGCGCGGTTTCTGAGGGAGATCAAGGTACACGCACGCCTGGTCCATCCGAACATTGTGACGTTTTACAACGCACGGGAGATCGAAGGCCAGTTGGTGATGACTACCGAGTACGTTCCCGGCATCACAGTAGCCGAGCGGCTGGAGTCGGGTCCGATTCCGAATCGAGACGCCGTGAAGTATGCCTGCGATGCGCTTTCGGCGCTCGAGTGCGCCCATGCGAGCGGGGTCATCCACCGTGGCCTTACCGCAGCCAGCCTGGTGATCACCACCGATGGGATTGTACGGCTGAGTGGCTTCGGTCTGGCGAAATCGATCGGCGATCCGCAGCTTACGGCGGTGGGAACCGTGGTGGGCGCGCTTCGCTACATATCGCCGGAACAGGTGAAGGGCACCGCACTCGATCCACGCTGCGACATTTATTCGCTAGGCGTGGTGTTCTACGAAATGCTGACGGGCAAGCTCCCGTTTGAAGGCAAGGGGCAGTTTGAAATCATGCTGGCGCACGTGAATGCACCGCCCAAGCATCCTAGCGATGTGAACGCGAAAGTCCCCCGTGCAGTGGGTGACACCGTATTGCAGGCTTTGGCGAAAGAACCGGAACAGCGTTTCCAAACCGCGCATGAGTTTCGTGCGGCGCTCGAACGGTTTGGCGCGGAACACGTTCCGGATGCGTCAGGGGCGGGCGTCGCGGCCAGTGCCCCGGCGCTTGCGGTTGCCGGTACGGAGCCCCCGGCGTCGAACAGCAATCAGACGGCGTTCCCGTTCGATTTTCCAGAGGAAAAACCTGTTACACCGAACGCCGTGGCTGCATTTGGGGCGACTCCATCCCCTGCTTCGGTTAATGCACTCGAAGCCGCGCCAGCCGAGGCTGGATCGATTCTCGGCGACACGTTTGCTTCAAAATTGGGGATATCGCTCGCGGCGTGCATTATCACCCTCATCGTCGGATCTATTGCTTTGCTTGCCGTGTTTGCGGTCACGAAGCCGTAGAGTTTGGAGAAGCTAGGCGCGGAGGCCGAGAGCTCAGGGATGGTAAGAGCCGAATGAGTTTCGGGATTGGGGACACGGTCGGCACTTATAAGATCGTCGCGGCGATCGGCAGTGGAGGCATGGGTGAGGTCTTCCGCGTCGAGCATGCGGTAACCAAACGCGTGGAGGCCATGAAGATCCTGGCGGCCGCGGCCTCCGTCTCGCCGGAACAAGATCAGCGGTTCTTGCGCGAAATTCAGCTTCAAGCCAGCTTAAGCCACCCCAACATCGCCGCCGTCCACAATGCTTTTTGGGAAGACGGGCACCTGGTCATGATCATGGAACTGATTCACGGTGCATCGCTGCGCAGCTTGCTCGAAAGCGGCCGAATTCCCCTGGCAACGGCTGTCGATTATGCATCGCAGGCGCTGGCAGCGCTCGATTACGCTCACTCGCATGGAGTTGTGCATCGCGATATCTCTCCCGCTAATATGATCATTGCCGAAGACGGTACGCTCAAGCTGACCGATTTCGGCTTGGCAAAGTGTCTCACAGACATCCGTCTCACGCAGACCGGTGGACTTGTCGGGTCGCTTTATTACACCTCTCCGGAACAGGTGCGCGGCGGAGCGAATGTGGATGCGCGGTCCGATATTTACTCTCTGGGCGCCGTATTGTATGAAATGGCCACCGGCGCCAAGCTTTTCTCTTCTGAAAATCCGTTTACGTTGATGCTGGCGCATGTGGAGCAGTCACCGCGGCCCCCGAGCGAAGTGGAGCCGGCATTACCGCAAGCAATCGATGAGATTCTGCTCAAGGCGCTCGAAAAAGATCCGGACAAGCGTTTCCAATCGGCTGAGTTGTGCCGCTGTGCGCTCGAAAACGTAAAAGAGGCGGTGGGTGCCGACACTGGTCACCTGGCGTTGGAAGCGCGTCACAAGGGCAACGGCTCGGCGCCGGGGGTGGCGGCGACAATCCAACCTCGGAAGCGGGCAGCACGTTTCTTTGCAAGCGGCACACCGCTAACGATGCGCCATACGCTTCTGGCTGCGGCCGCGGCGGCAATGGTGTGTGCCCTCCTGTTGTCGTATGCGTGGAAGCACGCTCCAGTTGCCGAATCAAATACGGAAGCGCATCTGCCGGACCTCTCCGTTCTTCCTGTCTCCTGGCCGGCTAAACTCGTACTGATTCCGCAGCTGACTCTCGCGTCACCACATACCTCGCTACCGCGGCGGGCAGCACGAAGGGATGGCGATATGCTGGTTGTAACGGACGAAAACGGAGTTCGGCAGGAAATCCGTTCCGCGCCGAAGAACCGCTTCGTTCGCGCCATGGATCATGTCGTCCATCCCTTCCGCCGCAGTCCGGAAACAGATCCCTCAACCGCCACCGCCAAGGTATCCACTGAACCAAGCACTAACTAGCCCCCTAACTCATCAGTTATCTTAAGTTAGTATTCGAATTATAAGTTACCGAGGCTCTTCTCTGTATAATTGAGATGGGAGTCATTCAAGGGGATGCGATGTCTCTACTGCGGTGAAACTGCGTGGCGGCCATTCCGCTGGATGGCGGATGGCGAATTCTGCAGCTGCGAGCACCGCAAGTTATACCATGAGCGTCTCCGAAAGATAGCCGGCGATTTGGCTGAATGCCAGATTGCGCCCGCTGAAGCCACGCATCCACACACTACAGGCGTTGAAACACCCGGTGCGCAGCCCATTGCTCAAGTTTGCAACGACCTGTTTCCAATCGAGGCCCCGGGCATGGTTGCAGCCGCTTCAGACTACGAGCACACGGTGCCCGCAAATGTGCATCCCGCTGACACTCTATTGCAGGCCGATGTTCATCCCGTGGGATTGCAATCGCAGAACCTGCTCCCGCTCTGGGTCAACGACGAGCAGTCAAGTGTAGATACCTGGCAACCGTTGCCGGTGGTTTCGGCGGCGGGCAGAGCCGCACCCGTCGGGTCCACGTCCGGGATGCTACCGGCGGGATTCGAGAATCACGCACAAATCAAACGCTGGGGTCTGAGAATTAAATTTCCGAAGGTCTGATCCGCAGCGCGCAGCCCAAGTTCCTTTTGCATCTGCCAAACTGAATCTACATGCCGTGCGAGCTCTATTGCGATGCTGTGCTTCTGGATATGGATGGGACGCTTGTGGACTCGACGGACTGCGTGGTCAGGCACTGGCGGATTTGGGCCGAGCGTCACCAGCTCGACATCGATAGGGTCCTCGAATTTGCACACGGCCGGCCGACCCTCGAAACAATGAAGCTTGTAGCTCCCCATCTCGCCAGCGTGGATGAAGTGCGGTGGCTGGAAGCCGCGGAAACAGCGGACCACAACGGGATCAAACCGGTACGCGGCGCTCTGCCGTTCGTGGCGGCTCTTCCTACGGATCGCTGGGCCGTAGTCACATCGGCGCCGAGGCGGCTGGCCGCGGAGCGATTGAGCCACGCCGGCCTTCCTGTGCCGTCCGCGCTGGTGTGTTCGGATGACGTGCGGCAGGGCAAGCCGAGCCCCGAGCCATATCTGCGTGCCGCCGAATTGCTTCGAGTCGCTCCCGAGAGTTGCCTGGTGTTCGAAGATGCGCCTGCAGGTATCGAGTCAGCCCGTTCGGCGGGAATGCAGGTCGTGGCCTTGACTACAACTTTTCCACCGGAACGACTGCATGCAGGCATGTATGTTGCGGATTTCGCCGGCGTATCGGTGGACCAGGTTGCGGCGGCTGGCGCATTGCGTATATCGTTGCCGTAAGAATCGGTTACCCCTCCCCGCGCCAACCGAATGGCTGCCGCACCCGTCTATACTAGGCATCATGATTGCGACGGCTGCACGACTCTGCATCGTTCTTAGCCTGGCGTCGGTCCTCTTCGCGCAGGCGCCGGACCACACAACGTCATCTGTGGCGAAGAAATCGGCGCCGCCGGCTCTGAAAGCCGCGCCTCTCACCCAGCTTCCTTATTCGCCGAGTCTCGACGTGACGGCCATGGACCGTTCCGTCAACCCTTGCGCGGACTTCTACCACTACACTTGCGGCGGATGGATCAAGAAGAACCCGATTCCGCCGGATCAGGCGCGCTGGGACGTCTATAGCAAGCTGCAATATGAAAACGAAATGTTCCTGTGGGGCATTCTCGAAGAGGCGGCCAAACCGGTGGCGAACCGGAGCGCCGCCCGCCAGAAGATCGGCGATTATTTCCACGCGTGCATCGATGAAGGCGAGGTCGAGAAGGCCGACGCCGGGCCGCTCAAGCCGGAGTTGGACGCCATTGCGCACCTGAGTTCGATCCACGGTCTGGCGGCTCTGGCAGCACGCGAGCACCTCGGCGGGGTCAGAACGCTCTTCGGATTTGGATCGAACCAGGATTTCGAGGATTCAAACCGCGTGATCGCGTTTGCCACAGCCGGCGGATTGGGTCTGCCCGATCGCGACTACTATGTGAAAGATGATGCGAAAATGCGCGAGATCCGCGAAAAATATGTGGCGCACGTAGGCCGCACATTCGCGCTGCTGGGCGACGATACGAAGACCGCGGCGGCTGAGGCGCAGACCGTCATGGCAATGGAGACGGCGCTCGCAAAGGCATCGCTCACGCGCGTGGAGCAACGCGATCCATATAAACTGTTCCACAAACTGTCGCTGGCGCAACTGAAGACCCTGACCCCCTCGCTCGACTGGGACAGCTATCTGGCGACTGCGGGCACCGCGGGTATCGCGACCTTCAACGTCACCGAGCCCGAATTTTATAAGGAAGTAGAGCGGCAGTTGACGTCGCAGAGTCTCGCCAACTGGAAGACCTATCTGCGCTGGCACGTGGCGCATTCCAACGCGCCGTACCTTTCATCGCGTTTCGTCAACGAGAATTTCGCATTCTACGGCAAGGTTCTGCGCGGCATCGACGAGCTGCAGCCGCGTTGGAAACGCTGCGTCCAGTACGTGGACCGCGACCTTGGCGAGGCCCTGGGGCAGGTGTTCGTCGAGAAAACCTTCGGCCCGGCAGTGAAAGCCAAGGCCGTCGAAATGACGAAGCAAATCCAAAAGGCGATGGAGGAGGAGATCAACAATCTGCCCTGGATGGGCGCCGAGACCAAACAGCAGGCGCTCACCAAGTTGCACTCCATGGTCAACAAGATCGGCTATCCGGACAAGTGGAGAGATTACACCTCGCTGCGCATCGAGCGCGGCGATTTTCTGGGCAACGTGGACCGCGCGGCGGTCTTCGAAGAGCGCCGCGATCTGGCCAAGATCGGCAAACCCGTGGATCGCGGCGAATGGCAAATGACGCCGCCAACCGTGAACGCTTATTACGACGGGCAAATGAACGACATCAATTTTCCAGCCGGCGTGCTGCAGCCGCCGTTATTCGATTTCAAGATGGACGATGCGCCGAATTATGGCAACACCGGCGCCACCATCGGCCACGAACTAACACACGGGTTCGATGACGAAGGGCGGCAGTTCGACGCCAAAGGAAACCTCAAGGACTGGTGGACGAAAGACGACGCCAAGGAGTTTGAGAAGCGCGCGGAGTGTGTCTCCGATCAGTATGCGCACTACACCATCATTGACGACATCAAGATCAATTCGAAACTCACTCTGGGTGAGGATGTTGCCGACCTGGGTGGCACGCTCCTGGCATATATCGCGTGGAAGAATGCCACGCGCGGCGAGACTTTGAAAGCTGCCGATGGTTTCACGCCCGACCAGCGCTTTTTCATCGGCATGGCGCAGTGGGCGTGCGGCAGCGAGCGCGACGAAAACAAGCGCGTGAATGCCGTGACCAACCCACATTCGCCCGATGAATACCGGATCAACGGCGTAGTCGTGAACCTGCCCGAGTTCGGGCAGGCGTTTGCATGTAAAGTGGGACAGCCGATGGTCAAAGAAAAGGTTTGCCGCGTCTGGTAAATTCATTCACCTGAAGAACGATGACCGCACGCGGCTCATCGGGCATTGGGCCGTCAATTTTCAAACGGGCCTCCAGACGCATCTGTGCTGCCATAATTAGTGCGAATAGGATAGCTTTCCCCTTTATACGTGCGTATAATCGAGCCACGTTGAGGAATGAGTTGAGAGATGTTGCCACGAGTTGTCCGCCTGATCACTGGCATTTCGAGCCTTCTCGTGCTTTCGTCGCCCGCCGCGGCGATAGATCCTGATCGGGATTTCACCGGTGTGTGGTATCTCGATGATCAGAAGAGTGATCTAGCCAGTCTGCCGGCGCCCGCGCCGGCGCAGCTGTCCGTCATTCTGGAAGGCGCGGCGATTCGCTGCACGGAATCCGACAAGGATGGAAGGTCCGCCGTCTGGACTTACAACACCAATAGCAGCGTGAGTAAGTATCACGTCGGAACTGCGCGCATGAGTAGTCAGACTAAGTGGGAAGGTGCGGCATTTCTCATCAACACGATCGTGATCGGGTCGCAGAATTACGTCGTGAACGATCGGTAGAAGCTATCGCGCGATCATCGCACACTGACCATCCGGCGACAGTTCCAGCGCACGGGTGGCTCGGAAACCGAGGCTGTGCTCGTTTACCGCGATCAGCTTCCAAGTCCCGCCAGCCCGCAGCAGCCCGCCGCCCAGTCATCGGCTCCCAAACCTATCGCTCTGCCAGCAAGCGCAGTCCCGCCGTCTCCTGCCGAGATTGTGGTTCCCGCCGGCACGAAGATCCCGCTCACGTTGATCAATAGCCTCAGCACGAAACATTCT
>Ga0070730_10000866_pt1 | contig 31713 bp, 27 predicted proteins | sample Coa_R1_3_FD_66447 | JGI IMG/M metagenome (GOLD analysis project Ga0070730, IMG submission 66447) | Surface soil microbial communities from Centralia Pennsylvania, which are recovering from an underground coalmine fire - Coalmine... | ecosystem: Environmental > Terrestrial > Soil > Unclassified ... | reverse complement strand
GTTTAGCGCGATCGCGGAGAGTCCAATCGTCAATGTCTTGGACCGCTAGAGTTTGGGCAAAAACAACTTTGTTCTCGACTTGAATGATATTGAGTTCTATGACTTTTGTGTGATGAAGCAAAACCGACGCTGACAAACCATCGCGAGGTCCTTCGATAAAACGCGAGCCAATTTGGCGGGCTTTCAAGGCGTCTTTAATTTCAGTTGGATCAATCGTTTCAATATTTTCTCGCCCAAACTCAGCAATCGCAAATGTTGGTCGTTCTGACTGGGCAAGATAAGCGGTGATATGCTCACGAAGTTGTTGTTCATGAATATCTCGGAACTCTCCCTCGTGCTTCATGACCTTGAGTGAACCACCCAAATGAGAAAAAATTTCGCGTGCTTCCTCGTCAGAACTGAGCTCAAACTCAGCGATACGCGGAGTGAGCAAATTGAGTAGGGATTTTTGGGTAACTGCTTCAAGTTCACGAACAGAAAGTTCCGGTGTGCGGCCAAGGAGAAAGAGAAAGGTAGGCATAGCACTTCACTCCTTGATTTCGAGAGCTTACTTAATCGTCACAACTTCAACCACACTCTCGACTTGTCGATGACCAATAACCCTATGGTAGCGAGACTTTGCGTGATACGTTGAAACGCGGAGTTTTGGACTTTTTGTGTTTTCCACAATTTTTAATTTTACTGAGGCGCCTTTAACTAAGGGATTGCCAACTTGTACATCTTTGTCATTAGCAACTAATAATACGTCAGAAACGGTAAATTCGGCATCTTTTTTTTGGTCAAGGCGATTCACAACCAATTTTTCGCCTTCGGCAACTTTATATTGTTTGCCGGCAAGTTGAATGACTGCGTATTTCATAACACTCCTTTAAAAACTAGGGACTAGAGAACAGAGATGAGAATTATATCATGGTTTTTTTAACGAATATGGAGAACTTCAGACTTCCGATATTCGTGCAAAATAGCCTGAATACACCCGAGCTGAAAGCACAAAGACAAAATTGAACTGCCACCATACGAGAAAAATGGCAACGTGATGCCGGTGATGGGCACCAAACTCATGTTCATACCAATATTGACACTCGACTGGACGGCGATCATTGTCGCGGTGAGAAAACAAAAATATTGTTCGGCCGCTGAGCGAGTTTGGGTGCCTACGAAAACGACGAAGAGTGTCATTCCAATATACAGCAACAAGATTGGAAGTGTGCCCAGAAAGCCCATTTCTTCGGCAAATGACGCAAAGACAAAGTCTGTTTGTCTTTCGGGTAGGAATCGAAGATGAGACTGAACTCCTTCACCAATGCCACGGCCATATAATTCACCGGAACCTACCGCAATTGCTGATTGTTGTGCGTTGTAGCTTGCGTGTGTTGTATTTTGCTGAGAGCTCATAAATGAGGTGATACGCGCTTTTTGGTATGGCTGCAAAAGCACACTCCAACTCAACCAAGCGACAAGCAAAATTCCCAGAACAGAGAAAATGAGGTATGACGTTTTTGTTTTGGAAAGAAAAAAAACGCTTCCAAGAGAAAAAAGATAGACTAGTGTTGTGCCGAGCTCCGGTTGGATAAAAATCAAGAATGCTGGAATAGTGGCGATGAGCGCAAAACGAAGAAATGCTGGCCAAGTGGTTAAAGGTTTTTGGGTCATTGTTTGCACGATAAATAAACCTGCAAAAACAATTGCCAACTGGGATGGCTGGACGTGGAACGAGCCAATCGGAATCCAACTTGTCGCGCCGCGCGTCACCTTACCAATAATTTGTGTCAGCAACAAAAGAATGATGAGCAGGCCATAGAGATATGGGGAAACAGCTAGCCACCGCTGGAAAGAAACACGGCTCGTCAAGAAAAAAATAGCGCCACCGATGGCAAAATACATTGCCTGTTTGCTCAAAAGGTCAGGGGCAATACTACGCAGCGTCATTAAACTGAACAGAGCGAAGAGAGTAATAAACATGGGTAAAACCCAACGGCGAAACATGCTTAGATGATAACACGATGTAGGTGGTCCAGTATTTGTTCGGCAACGATTTTTTTTGAGTTTAGTGAGATGCGGTGAGTTTTTTTATTTTTCGAAATGATAAAAACCTCGTTTGTGTCTGCTTGAAAACCTCGATCAGTTCGGCTAATGTCATTAGCGATGATGGCGTCTGCACCACTTATAGCGAGACGTTTTTGCGCTAATGCAACCAGTTTTTTTTCATTTGGTTCATGCTCTGCTTTGAAAGCAATCACTGTTATTTTTGGATTCATTTTTTTGATTTGGTCAAGAATTTTGGGGCGCGGAGTAAGGGTTAAGTGAATTTTTTTATTACTGTCTAACTTGCCGCGAAAAGTTTTTTCGGGCTGGAAATCCGCCACTGCGGCAGCATGGAATATAACGTCATAACTTGGCGCACTTTCTTCAATTAAAGTGAGCAACTCATCAGCCGAAGTAAATGTTTTTTGTGGAATTTGATAGCGTGGCTCAACGCTATTTGCTGCGCGCAGAAGCAACACGTCAGCGCCTCTTTGATGGCAAGCCTCTGCGAGTGCAACGCCCATTTTACCGGAACTTTTATTCATGATGTAGCGAACTTCGTCAATTTTTTCCTGTGTGCCGCCCGCGGTGATGATGATTTTTTTGCCGATAAGTTGCTGGTTTTTTTCAAGAGCCTGCAAAATTTCTTTTTGGGTAATGTCAATATTTTCTAACCTGCCCTTCCCTTCGTAACCACAAGCTAAAGGACCAGTTGCCGGCTCAATGATTTGGTAGCCAAACGACTTCAGTTTTGCAATATTTTGCTGGACAGCAGGATTGCTCCACATGTGCACATTCATTGATGGGCAGAGAATGGTTGGTGCAGTAACTGCAAGTGCGGTTGTGGTCAAAAGGTCATCGGCAATTCCATTGGCTAGCTTCGCAACCACATTTGCTGTCGCTGGCACAACGACAAAAAGATCTGCTTCGTCCGCTAAATCAATATGCTCAACGTGTTTTTCTTTGAGGATTTTTTCGTAGTTAAAATCTGTTCCGTAGAGCTCAGTAAAAACCGGTTCGCCAGTCACTTTAGTGAATTGAAGTGGATCGATCATCACTGCTGCGTGCTTGGTCATGATCACGCGCACGCGCACACCTGCCTGCTGCAAATTTTTTGCCAGCTCAACAACTTTATATGCGGCGATGCCGCTGGAGATTCCGAGCAAAACTGTTTTTGACATGGCTTAAAGAAGTTCTACGGATGGACCTTGCACCAATTTTTCTACCTTTGTTTTTTGTTTGATTTGCTCTTCCCATTCTTCTGGCCAGCTCGGCAACTGGACACTCACCCACTCATCAATTTTGACCTGTTTTTTCTTGCGCAAATCTTGGATTTGGCGCATTAAGTCACGGGCCTCTCCCTCTGCCTTCAACTCATCAGTGATCGTGGTGTCTAAAGCAATTTTTGGTTCAGTGTCTTTTGATTCTTTCCACTGCACGTGTTTCACATTTAGTTCAGCCGCAACCAATTCACCGAGTTCTTTTTGGTGCTTTAGTGGATGAAAGTGCACGGTGATTTTTGCCAACGGTTGCCGCACTTTTAAGTTTTGTGTACGCCTTTCCGCATGGCCGAGCTCCACAATTTTGCGTGCTACATCCATCTCTTTTTCCAGTTCTTCATCACGTAATTTCTTTTGCGAAGTTGGCCATTGTGTGAGATGCACAGATTTCTTTTCATCAACCAAGTTGTGATAGATCACTTCAGTAAAAAATGGCGTTAGCGGCGCAAAAAGTTGGGATAAAATATAGAGCGCATGGCCAAAAACGTGGCTTGTTTCAGCGCGCTGCGTGACTTGTGTCTCGTCCTTCAATCGTTCACGGCTTTGACGCAAATACCAGGTGGAAAACTCATTGACGAACTCAATCAAAAAGCGGCTGGCACGCACTACGTCATATTTATCCATGGCTTTCGTGACGTCATTTACCAAAGTTTGCAAACGACTCAACAACCACTGGTCCAAAACATTGTTCACTTTTTTTGGTGTTTGCGTCACATCGTGGTTGTGCTCTGCAAATGTGTGGTAAAAACTGAAAATATTCCACCAAATCACAAAGACTTTTTTGCGTAACTCGTCAACTTCTTTTTCGCTGAAGTTGAGGTTATCCGCTTTCATTACCACAGAGCTCATTAAGTATAAACGTAAACTATCAACGCCGTATTTATTAATGAGTAGCATCGGATCGGGATAGTTCTTTTTGGACTTACTCATTTTCGAGCCGTCTTCAGCCAAAATAGTGCCGGTCGTGAGCGCGTTTTGGAAAGCGGGATTTTTGAATAGACCCACGGAAATTACGTGCATGCAGTAAAACCACGCGCGGGTTTGGGCGATGTACTCGGATATAAACTGCGCCGGATAGTTCCGCTCAAACCAATCTTTGTTTTCAAACGGATAGTGGGCTGCCGCAAAAGGCATGCTGGCACTTTCCACCCAACAGTCGAAAACTTCAAAAATACGTTTGCCTTTGATGGTTCTTGCGTCGTCAACCCAGACCTCGATGTTATCTAAAAATTCGCGATGAATGTCTGTGAGCTCACCAACTTTTTTCGGGTCAACCGCCCATTCACGTAACTCTGCTAATGAACCAACGATGCGGTACTGATTGCCGTGTTTCCAAACGGGCATCGGCGTGCCCCAATAGCGTGAGCGAGAAATATTCCAGTCAGGGGCAGTTTCTATACCTTTTCCAAAACGACCGTGTTTTAAATGCCCCGGATACCAATTGATGTCTTCATTGGCCTCAATTAAATTCTTTTTTAATTTTTGGACATTAATGAACCACGCTGGCACAGCGTTATAAAAGAGTGGTGTACTGCAGCGCCAGCAAAACGGGTATGAGTGTTTATACTTTTCCGCCAAAAATAGAAGACCGCGAGACTGCAAATCAGCCATAACTGGTTCTTCAGCTTTTTTGTAAAACATTCCAGCGAACGGTGTCACAAAATCCAAAAATTTTCCTTGGTCGTCTAAAGTTGGAACACATGGTAACTGGATTTTTTGGGCGAGCGCGTAGTCATCCTCACCGTAAATTGCGGCGGTGTGAACAACCCCAGTTCCTTCAGTTAAAACCACAAAATCTGCCGTCGTAACATAATGTGCTTTTTTTCCATCGAGTGGCATGTACGGAAAAAGAGGTTCGTACTCAATTCCAGCCAGTTCTCGTCCTTTCACCGTTTCCACAACCTGTGGATGATGAATGTCTTTGAGTTTGGCGACATGCGCGACTTTTTCGTGGGCAACCCATACAAACTCTCCGTTTACTTCGAACTTGCTGTAATCGGCGTCCGGTAAAACTGCTAACGCCACGTTTCCTGGTAACGTCCACGGAGTTGTGGTCCACGCCAAAAAATATTCATTGGGTTTATCTTTGCGGCGGAACTTAATATACACTGAGTTGTCTTCAACATCTTTGTACGAGTTATCCATCGCGATCTCAAAATTTGAGAGTGGTGTGGCGCACCGCGGACAGTACAACACGACTTTGCGGCCTTCATAAATATGACCATTTTTATTCAGCTCTGCAAAACCCCACCACACCGACTCCATGTAGTTTTTGTCCATGGTTTTGTAAGAATTTTTGAAGTCAACCCAACGGCCAATGCGACGAATAATCACTTCCCACTCTTTATCAAAACGAAAAATTGCTGAACGACACGCGTCATTAAACTTTGCGATACCATACTCTTCGATGCCTTTTTTGCCACCCTTTAGTTGCAGCTCACCTTCGATCATGTTTTCAATCGGGAGGCCGTGACAATCCCATCCCCACACGCGTTCAGTTCGGTAGCCTTTCATTGTCCAGTAACGAGGGATCGCATCTTTGATGGTCGAAGCAAGAATGTGACCATAATGCGGTAGGCCGGTTGCAAATGGTGGGCCATCATAAAAAACATATGATTTATCAGCTGGATGCTGGTCTACAGATTTGCGAAATGTTTGATCGTGGTCCCAAAAATTCAGCACCTCTTCTTCCAGTTTTGGGAAGTCGGGTGTTTTGGAAAAATCTTTCATTTTCGGCATAGTTTTCCTTTTTACGTTGACATAAAAAAACCTTCACAATCCGCACAATGCGAACTATGAAGGTTTTTCTTTTTTTAGAAAAGGTACCAACCTTGCTTTACTCAACTCCTGCTGTGACGGGCTTACCCGGAAGATTCTACTTTTGGCTATTAAACCAAATTTCTTTCTTCACCTCGCTCTGCGATAACAGAACTTTACGGCGTTGTTGCTACACTCTATTTTAACATAAGTCGAAAGTTAAGTATTATCTCTTTAAAGAGACTCTTCTATCAGCGAAATCAAATCCCGAAATACCCTTTACAAAATATACTGGTGTTCCCGGAATATGGGGAGGTAGAATGCCTTCTTCATTACATGAAACTAAGAGAATCGCCGAATATTTCTGGGGATCTATTTTTTTAAAAAGATCTTGAAGGTCGATGCTCATTCTTCCAGACTTTTCACCAATGAGCCAAGAGGTTTTACCTAAAAGTTCTGCCACTGAATTTTCAAACCTTTGCCCACCATGGCCATTAATTATTAAAAATGGTTTATCTGGGCTCTGTTTAACCACATCTAAAAAATCTTTTTCGAGAGGATCATCTCCTGTAAAAACAGATTTGATTTTGATAAGGAGCATGAGGTGCTGGAAAGACGGCAGAACAAGAGCGTCACTAGAAAGATCGACTTCATTTGTAGCTAAATCGAAGTAATCAAAAGTAAATTTACTGTCGTTGGTTCTATCTCCGAAAATATTTTCTTTTGATTGTTGAGAGAGGCGCATACCCTCATGAACTAAAACAAATGCATTGCCTAAGCGAAAAAAACTTGTTCCCAGGTGAGGGTTTACCAAAGCTTGAGCTTCCTCAGGAGTTTCAGGAAGTTGATAGGATTCATAAACTATGTCTTTAGTCACAGAATAATGATAGCATTCCGCACAACTGTCTCGTTCTTGGAAATCTACTTTTTGTTTCTCAAAAACGCGGGGATGTCAAACTCGTCCTCGAACTCGTTGGCGCCGCCAACCTGTGAAGCGGGCAATGGCGTTGAAGTTTTTTTCGTTTGGTCGTCGTTGTCGTCATTTTGCACTACGCTCTTTGCTGCTGGTGCCGGTTGTTGGTATTGGTGTTGTTGCTGTTGCATTGGTGCGGCTGGCATATCTTGATCGCCAAATGCTTGCGAGCGGACTAATGGCGGTGTAAATGGCCCACCAAAAGCGGTGTCTTGTTTGAGAGTTAAGTTTTGGTTGCTCAGCAATGGTTGGGTAAATGACGTTGGTGCTCGATCAATTTTCGGTTCAGGGCGCTTTGTCTCTTCGGGCATGTCAAAATTGGTGGCTGTTGCGCCCATGCCATGGGGTTTTGCTAAACGGTTCTGTGACTCACGGGTGAATGCACCAAAAATTGGTCGCGAGCTTCCCGCGTAACCCAACTGTCTTTCGTCGAAGCCTGTGGCGATGACACTAATTTTAATGCTTGAGCCCATCTCTTCATTAATCGTGGCGCCGAAAATGATGTTTGCATCAGGAGCGGCAGCGCTGGCAATAATAGTTGACGCATCAGAAACTTCGCTCATTGATAAATCCGATCCGCCGATGATGTTATACAAAATGCCTTTTGCGCCATCGATTGAAACCTCCAACAAAGGTGACGAAACGGCCATGCGCGCCGCTGTCGCGGCGCGGTTCTCTCCGCTTGCTTGACCAATACCCATCAATGCAGAACCGGAATCCGACATAATTGTCTTCACGTCCGCAAAGTCGACGTTGATCAAACCGGGAACCGTAATCAAATCAGAAATACCTTGGACGCCTTGTCCTAAAACATTATCGGCCAAACGAAACGCATCTAGTAATGTCATTTTTTTGTCGATGACGTCCATGAGTCGCTGGTTTGGAATCACAATCAACGTATCGACATTATCTTTCAACGCATCAATACCTTCTTCGGCAGATTGCATGCGGCGGATACCCTCAAAAGCAAATGGTTTTGTTACAACGGCAACTGTCAGTGCACCGGATTCTTTAGCAATCTCTGCCACAATCGGTGAGGCGCCGGTGCCAGTTCCACCACCCATGCCAGCAGTGATGAAAACCATGTCGGAATCGTAAAGTAAGTCTTTGAGTTTTTCGCGACTTTCTTCAGCAGCAGCGCGACCTACTTCTGGATCAGCACCAGAACCAAGACCTTTTGTAAAGTTACTGCCAATTTGGACTTTCGTGTCAGCTTTTGAAGATAACAATGCTTGGGCGTCGGTGTTAATAGTGATGAACTCCACACCTTGAATTTGGTTGGAGGTAATCATCGAGTTTACGGCGTTCCCACCACCGCCACCCACACCGATGACTTTAATTTTGGCAAATGTCGTGTTGCTTGGTTTGACGAGGCCCATGTGGCTCCTTCTTGTTTTATTCGCACTTCCCTAGTTGAAGAAGTAGTCTACCTCTAAGAACCTGCTAGGGCAATAGAGATTTCGCGAGGCTGGTTATTTTCGTAATGAACGACCCCACTCTGACTTGTTTAAAAACTCCAGTCAGCCCGCTCAGATCAACTGACCGAGGGACAGGCCCAACTTTATACCGTTTGGCAGCATAAACGAGCAAGCCAATACTCGTGGCATACGAGGGTTTTTGGATATCATCAATTAGGCCTTTCAGTTCGGTCGGTTTTCCCACACGTGCTGGTAAGTTCATCGTGCGGCGTGCGACTTCCACGATGCCAACTGTTTCCGCGCCGCCTCCGGATAAAACCAACCCTGCGGGAACGAGATTCGTCAGATGCTGTTTCTGAAAGTCTTTCGCGATGAGCGTGAACATTTCTTTCATACGTGGCACCATAATGCCTTCAACGAGAGTACGTTTTGACAACGGTTCTTGTGTTTCATCAATGCCCAGTTCCTGCAAATCTAGCATGTCTTCAGTTTTTTGGCGTTTCTTAAAATCTTCTTTTGATTCGCCGGGGTTCGGGCGCATGTTGAGACTGTCATCATGTCCAAGCGCCAACTTAATTTTTTCGGCGGAGTCCAAACTGATTCGGCAACCCAACGCAATGTCTTGTGTGATATGTCGCGCGCCAACTGGTAAAACGGCAGAGTACGTAAGTGCGCCTTCGACATATGCACAGACAGCTGTTGAGCCAGCACCAATATCGACGAGTACGACACCGAGCTCTTTTTCTGTTTCCGAAAGCATGACTTCGGCAGAGGCGAGGCCGGAAAAAACAAATCCATCCAGTTGCAAACCTAAATCTTGAACAATTTTTGCCAAATTTTTGAGTGCGGTAGTTTGTCCAGTAATAATGTGGGCTTCCGATTCAAGTCGAATGCCTGTCATACCCACGGGGTCTTTAATTCCTTGTTGTGAATCGACTGCAAAATCGCGTGGGACGACGTGAATAATTTCACGCGCCGATGGTAGTGATACTGCGCGCGCCGCTTCCAACACGCGTGCTACATCATCTTGCGTAATTTCTTGTGTTGGCGAAGCCACAGCGACCACACCTTTGGAATTTTGAGAGGCAATATGAGTTCCGGAAATAGAAAGTGTGGCAGACCTCGCTTCGCAGCCAGCCATTCTCTCAGCCGCATCCAAGCTCTCTGTCATCGTCTCCAAAACATCTTCGAGGTCAACAATTTGGCTTTTGCGCATGCCGCGTGACGGCACTGCAGCAACGCCCAACACTTGGATATCTCGAGTTTCAGGAGTGATGGTTGCAATGAGCGTGACGCATTTGTCTGTTCCTAAATCGATGATGGTAATTGGTGATTGGCGCTGCATAGTTTTTGGTTACCGTCTAGAATACCATGGGCTTTACGTCCGTAAAACTGGATGTTGGAACCGCAAATCAATTTCTTTAATCGGTTCTTTAAAACTGCTAAAGTTGACCGTCTTTAACACATATTCGAGTTTTACTAACTCGCCGGCAATGTCGTTTCTGCGGAGTTCAACTTTTTTGCTATCATCAAGCTCAATTTCCATCTGATCATTATCCACTAACCGCAGAGTTTTTGACGGAATGCCTTCTGTCTTTATCATATCAAGCATTTGCAAAATCTGCAGGTGCAGAACTGGGTCGACTGTAGTTCCTGGTGGTAAGGCAGTGTACTGCTCGTTTGGAAACAGGACAACAGGAAGATCAGTTTGGGCTGTTGAGTTTGTTACGAGACCGCTTTGGTTCACCAGCAAAATTGGTTGACTGTCAGTTTGGATTCCGTAGGCGGTGTCAATTGTTTGGTACTGTAAAGAAATTTGGTTTGGTAAAGTTTTCTGCAAAGAAACTAAAGTGAAGTTAGGATGATGTTGCAAGAGTTGCTGGTTCAGCTTGGTGAAGTCGGTAAAAAAGATTGATTTGTTGGTTTGTTTTTGCCATTCGTTCGTTAAATCTACGGGGCAAGCATCCTGTGCAACTTTGCACACAATTTTTTGGATGATAAAAACCTTTGTTAATTTAGCAAAGAAGAATATACCGACGAAAACACTGAGAAGAAATATATAACTCACAGTTTGACGAGAGAGTTTTAACGAGTGCGAGTTTGCCATACCTGTTTTACTAAATCATAGAGCCGTTGATCTGCGTGGATGTCGTATTCTTTTTGGTGTTGGCGTGCATTTTTACGCAATGTTTGATAGCGTCGCTTGAATTGTGCGAGTACCAGCAAAAATGTTGAGGCATTGATATTTTTTTGCGCGATGACCATTCCCGCTCCTGCATCTACCACGACTTGGGCATTCCTCAGTTGTTCATCATCGTGTGCGTGGGGTAAGGGAATAAAAATCGCCGGTTTGCCAAAAGCTAGGATTTCTTGGACTGTATTTGCGCCTGCACGAGAGAGAATCGCAGAAGCATTTCGGTATAACCAAGCCTGCTCTTCTTCGGTGAACCACTCACTGACAAAGTAGTATTTTTGTTGGCTTGCCGGCAAAGTTTTTTTGCGTTTTTCCAATTCTTCTTTGTACTTCATGGTTTTGGTTGGACTGCCACATTGGTGGACGACGTACCATTCTTGTGTGAGTTGCGGGAGAGTTTGGAGAACGAGCATGTTGATAAACTGTGAGCCTTGGCTGCCGCCCGTGATGTACAGAATAGGTTTTGCTCCGTAGTTGATTGTCCATTTTGGTGTTTGTGGATGTGGATTAAGAATGTTCCTGCGCAGTGGGTTTCCCACCCAAACCGTTTTTTTCGCCGGAAACAAGAGTAATGTATCTTTATAGCCAACAGCCACTGCTGTAGCTATTTTTGCAATGAGTTTATTCGCTATACCAACGACGTGTGTCTGTTCGTGAGTCACGATTGGCGTACCGCGGAGAAAAGCGGCAAATGCAAGTGGCAGCGCAAGATAACCTCCGAACGAAAGAAAAATGTCCGGTTTTTCGCGACCAAAAATTTCAAGAGATTTTAAAACAGCAATTGGTAAGCGAAAACTCAGTGTGAAAAGTTGTAGTGGTGAGCTTGCTGAAAATTTCCCGGAATCAAATGGAATAAACCTCACATTGCGACTGCGAACCTCGTCTTCTTCATGGCTTTTTTGGCCACGATCTGCTTGGGTGTAGTGACGACCAACGAAAATACACTCATCCTTGCCTTGTTTGGTGGCGTAGTCAATGAATGCGAGTGCTGGTGTGAGGTGCCCACCTGAAATAAGAATTTTCATAATTTTACTCACTATGTCGGACATGTCGGCCGACACCAATCAAGATACCAGTCACAAATAATACCATCACCAGCGCTGATCCCCCATAGGAAAAAAATGGCAAAGGAATGCCAGTAAGTGGAACGAGTGCGACGACTGCAGAGAGATTTAATAAAATTTGCATACCGATCCAAATCAAAATGCCACTTGCGAGCAGATGGTTGTATGACTGCGGAATTGTCATTTTTGCAATATTAAAACCGAGTTGTAAAAAAAGAAAAAAGAGCGCAAAAATAACCAATGCTCCGACAAAACCAATTTCTTCAGCGATGATTGCGAAGATAGAATCGGTGCTCGCTTCGGGAAGATACGAATATTTTTGACGTGACTGGCCAATACCTTGTCCAAAAATTCCACCACCACCCAACGCCAATGTAATTTGGTGAATATGAAAACTAGCACCCAGTGGGTCGGAATTTGGATTCACAAATGTTGTGAGACGTCGCAAGCGATATGGAGAAAAAAGAATTATGAGGGTCAGAAAAATTACCCCTAAACCGGCAATGCCCAAAAAAATTCGGTACGGAGCACCAGCCAAATAATATAAACCAAAAGCAATCGCGAGGACAATCAATGCAGAACCAAGATCAGGCTGGAGCAGCAAGAGACCAACTGGTAGTAAAGTCAGAAATAAAAACGGTGGCAACTTGTGATGTTTTTCCATCCACGTCGCAAAAAAAGTAATCATCGCAAACTTCACCACTTCTACCGGTTGGAGAGAAAAATGACCCAAGCCAATCCAACGATGCGCACCTTTCACTTCCCTACCGATTCCGGGCAAAAAAACAGCCACCAACAACAAAATGCTTGCAATATACAGAAATGGCGAAATTTTTTTCCAAAAAGAACTTGGTAAAAAGATTCCTACCACTAACGCAACTAACCCGACACCTAAACCGATAAGTTGCTGCCGAATAAGATAAAATTGATTTCCGAAAGTCGCAAACGCTTCCGCTAATGATGCCTCAAACACAAATAAAAGACCGATTGCGCAGAGTAAAAGTGTAAGCAACAATAAGGCTTTTTCTGGAGTGGCAAAGCTTAGTTGTGGTTGGCGAGTTTTTTTACCCATACATCAAACTGTTGTGCTTTATCTTCATAATCTCGGAATTGGCCAAAACTTGGAGAAGCAGGTGATAACAAAACCACGCCACCCTTTGGCGCATGCTGGTATGACAGTCGTACGGCCTCTTCCATATTTTCGACAAACTGCATGTTTGGCATGTAACTTGCCGGCTTTAATTGATGAAAGTGCTCCGCAATTTTTTCACCGCTGGGCCGAAAAAGCAAAATGGTAGGAATACGTTTCTCAATAACTTTCTTTGCGATCGGTTCGTATTGAAGGCCGCGGTCAAAGCCGCCTAAAATAATGACGTCAACGCGTGGTAACGCATCAATTGCCACACTTGCGGCTTCGGGAATGGTTGCTAAGGTGTCATCGATGAAAGTCACATCATTGTATGTGCCGATGTTTTCTAAGCGGTGTGGGAGAGCTGCAAATGTTTCAAATGCTTTTTGCATTTGGTCTGTACTGAGACCCAAAGTTTGGCCGATAAGGAAAGCTGGCAACAAAATTTTCGTGCGGATGACTTGATTGAGGTTTGGATAGGTATCTGGTTTCAGTTCCGCAGGAAGTTCTCCCAAAGAAAAAGGCACTTTATTTGCTTGCGAACGGCTAGCCAACCACTGTAGTTCAGGAAAGTCTTTATTGTAAATGAGTACATCGTCTTTGTTTTGGAATTGGGTAATGCGCGCTTTGGCCGCTAGGTAGTTCTCGAAACTGCGATGATGGTTCAGATGTTCGGGGAAAATATCTAAGAGCACAGCAATGTGCGGGCTCTGCGTAATGAGCTCGAGCTGGTAACTCGACATTTCAACAACAACTTGAGTTTTCGGTTGGATCTCTTGGATTGATTCAAAAACCGGTATACCAATATTGCCAGTAAAAAGGGTTGGTAGATTTGCTGTTTTCAACAAATGGTAAACGAGTGCGGAAGTGGTGCTTTTTCCTTTTGTTCCCGTAATACCAATTGTTTGATGATGGAAAACATCCAAAAATTCATTGAGTTGCGATGTTATTCTGCCACCACCCTGCACATATTTTTGTAATCCATTTTCCCAAAGCGAGATGCCTGGCGTCTTAAAAATGACATCGTATTGCTCCAAATCCTCAAGGTACTTTATGTGACTTAAGAGGTGTCTATCGTTCACTTTTCCCAATTGAAGTGGATTTTGGTCGGAAACAAAAATGTCTAATGTTGGAAAAGCCTGCCGCAACATGTACAACGTGCTCTGTCCTTCGCGGCCAAAACCAAGAATTAATATTTTATGATTGTTATAGTTGCGGTTGAGGTGTTCAAGAAAAAGATCGAGCATATTATTCCTGTATGAAACTTTATGTCGTTTCGATTTCTTTTTTCAAAGCCTCAATGAATGGTTTTGGTAAAAAATTCTGCGGTGAAAAACTTCCAAGGAGTTTTTTTCCGCCGTACTCTTCGTCTCCAAAGTGAAGCGCTGCCAATGTTTCTTCACGCGTACCGACACATTCCAGTGACTTACACTCAACTTCGCCCGTAAGTTCAGCGAGGATAGGTTTCAGTTCTGATTTTGCCAACAAATTTTGACCAAAAATGTTCACAAGTTGGGTTTCACTGAGAAATGGAGAGAGCATAATGTAAACGAAGAGGCACTTTGGGCATTCGCCGCACCACTTCCCTGTTTTTTGGCCACGATTGCAACTGAGAAAGTATGAAAAGTATTGTGGATAATGGGCGAAAATTTTTGCAATTTGAATTTCGTGAAGTGGGCGCAGTAAACTAAAGTACTCGATTGTTTCTGATAAATATTTTCTCACAAACTCACGGAAGTCTTTTTCATACTCATATGACTTTGAGTACTGGTGGTTAATCATTTTGCCTAAGAAGAGGGTGTTGCCTTCGTTGGCGCTTTGTTCGTTGGAAAGGACGACATACTTGCAGTCAAAAAGATACGCAGTGAAAGTAGCAACGAATGATAGTAATGCGGAAAAAGGAGTGTGACCATTAAAGTATCCTTGCGCATTGAGTTCCAGAATCTGTGGGTCAAGCTGACGTGTCACCGAAAGAGTCTGTTGGGTTCCCACAACTTTCAGCAACTCTTCAACTTGATGGGTTGCGTTGAGTGTAAAAGTCGTGTATGCAAAACCCATTTTTTTCAAGAGTTCTAAAGAAACGAGTGAGTCTTTCCCCCCACCTACTGGCACAAATGCGCGCTCTTGATGACTGTTTTTATCAATTAAGGTAGCCATCGGCAGCACCTCACTGAAGATTTTTACAAAATCTTTTTGCCAACCATCGATTTGGTTCACAAAGAAGAACTCACTCAGGCCGTTTTGTAAAAGTTTTTGGAAAAAAGCAATTTGTGATTCGTCCAAAAATCCAGCTGTTACGACAAATTCAGGAGAACAAGCAGCTTTCCAGTATGACAAACCTTCAACCATGCCGATGCAAAAAAGCCAGTATCTGATTAGCGATTGATCGAGCTTTGAAAAAAGTTCCAAATCGGTGTTGTGAAAAATAAAACGGGAAGTGAAGCGAATATTTGGTTCCAAACGAAAATAAAAGTCTGCAATGAGACTGCTTTCGATAACCTCAAAATGAACGGTTTCGTAAACAAATCGCGGATGTTTTTGACGCAGCTCAGCAAGGCTTAATTGAGGCATAGAGTTTCTTTTACAACATGGCAAGCCAGACACCAAAGATTGTCAGCATGATTTGGGCAATCCAAGCTCGCTGCACAATTTTTGATTCAGGCCAACCAGCATGTTGAAGCCACAAATGAAATGGAGAAACGGGGAAAACTTTTTTCTTCCGAAAACGTTTTGAAAGAAGCTGAGTTGTTGAGGTGAAAATTTCAAAAACAAAAATAAAACCGATTACCAGAAGTGCGATGATTTTGCCCAGGAGCAAACCGACCACAGCCAAAGTTGCACCAAAAGCTAAAGCCCCTACGTCGCCCATAAACAAACGGGCCGGAAAAATGTTGAAGTATAAAAAAGCAATGAGCGACCCGAGCCATAGCGCTAAAAACATTGAGAGTGGAATATCCAAAATTGAGGCTGAAAGATACCACAAACCAAAAAGGGAAATCATCAGTACTCCAGCTGCAAGACCATCAAGACCATCAGTAATGTTCACGGCATTTGTAAACGCGACGATCACAAATGCGGCGAAGGGAATGTACAGCGGGCCGATGTGGAAAATGCCGATGAATGGGACGTTTACAAAAGAAATACCGAGATTAAAGTACAGAAGTGACGCAATGATCAACGCGAGAATAATTTGTAGCACCAATTTATGCTTCATTCGCAATCCAAAAAATTGTTCTTTTTCAAAGTGAAAAAACTTCTTCACATCATCATACAAACCGAGCATCGCGAAAGATAAAAAGGTAAAAAACACAATATTCATTTCCTTGGCAATATCATAAACACCAGTCACCTTAATGCCCATGAACTTGAGCATCGGGAAAATGACCGCAAATGACAGAGATACAACCATAATAATGAGTAGACCACCCCCAACAGGTACTCCGGCTTTAAAGTTATGGAATTTGTCAAAAATTGGTGTAATTTTTCCGAAAACATCAAGCGTTCGTTGTTTGACTCGTTGGAACTTCAAACGATAGAGCGTGTTAATAAATGGCACCAGCAAAATACTGGTGACCATGAAGGAAAAAATGAGGAACCCTAAAGTTAAAACGGATGATCGCATATTTTTATTAAGATCTAAGTATACCTCTCAATTTCAGCACCCATAGAACATAAATTTTGGTCAAGCATTTCATAGCCGCGGTCAATTTCATTTCCTGGGTCTCGCAAAATTGTTGTGCCTTCGGCAACCATGCCGGCAATCATGAGTGTGGCACCGTGACGAAGATCTTTGACATTGAACTCACCGCCCCTTAGTGTAGTGGGGCCAGTAATTCGGGCGGCATGGAAAGAACCTGGTTTTACATCGGCAATGCGAAAGTTGTAAAACTCTTCTGGATTTTTAACTGTTGGGTTGAAAAGTTCTATATCAGCACCCATTTGTTTGAGAGATTCGACATACGCAAAGCGGTTTTCGTAAATTGTTTCGTGCAAAACGCTTTTACCGCGAGCCTGCGTCATGAGGGTGACCCAAAGTGGTTGCCAGTCTGTTTTAAAACCAGGGTGAATTTGGGTTGTGACGTCCGTTGCATGCAGTTCTCCTTTATAAAAAAAACGTATGCCGTAGTTACCAATCTCATATCCCGCACCAATTTCATCAAGTTTTTCGATGAATGCCTCCAAGTCTTTCGCGATCGCGTTTTCCACGATCACGTCGCCTTTCGTGGCCAGCGCCGCACACGCAAATGACACCACTTGGTTTTGGTCAGACATAATTTTATGGATTGATCCATGCAGTTTGGGAACCCCCTCAATTTCAATAACTCGATTTGGTTTGCGCGCAATTTTGGCGCCCATGGAGTTTAAAAAATCAATCAAATCGTCGATCTCTATTTCTTCGGCGGCGTTTTCGAGGATTGTCCTGCCTTCGGCTTTAACAGCAGCCATAATCAGCGTTTCGGTTCCAGTGTGAGAATTTTTACGGAAACGATATGTCGCGCCTTTCAACTTTTTGGTTTGCGCTTGAATCGTATTTCCCTCCATTTTCATTTCAACGCCCAATGCAGCGAGGCCATCAAAATGGAGATCTAGTGGTCGTGCGCCAATTTTGTCACCACCCGGAAATGGCACAGTTGCTTTGCCGAATTGAGTAAGCAGAACGGGGATGAAAAGTGTGGCGGCGCGAGAAGCTTGACCGAATTTTTCATCGATACTGAAGCTGCTTAAATTTTGCGGAGAGATCGCATATGCTCTCCGGCCAACTGTTTGGGCTTTCGCACCCAGAGAATTAATAATTTCCGCAACAAAGTTCACGTCACTAATGTGGCTGAAGTTCAACAAACGCGAGTCATCGTCGGCGAGTAATGCTGCAATCATGAGCTTATATGACGCGTTTTTTGCGCCACCAACACGCACGCTGCCATAGAGTGGTTTACCGCCGGTGATCTTAAAATTTGGCATATTTCCTCAAATTTACTTCATCCAAAAAACTTCTTCCTGCAATTCTACCCCATATTTTGATTTCACGCGCTCTTTAACAATGTTGGCAAGCTCCTGTACTTCTGTACTTGTGCCGCTCCCTGTATTAACGAGAAATGCCGCGTGTTTTTCACTAACTTGAATGCCACCAACACTCTTTTTTTTGAGTCCTGCCTGATCAATGAGAAATCCTGCCGGGACTTCACGACGATCAGCAAACTGCGGAAAAAGTATTTGCAGTTTCGGCGTATTTGGGGTATTGCGGAAGTAACAACCTGAGCTCGGTTCACCCAACGGTTGGGTTTTGGCACGCAGAATTGTGGCTGTTTTGATTAATTCAAGCGAATTTTCCTTGTCACCTCTCGCCAAAGCAAACTCGACCCGCAAAATCACTTCACCACTGTTGTGGAACCGAGAAAAGTCATACGCAAATCGGCATTCTCTCGCTGGCAACCAAACGATTTCATTCTGTGTATTCAGTACTTCAACGGCATGGACGTGCTCTCCAATGAGATGCTCCAAATAATGGGCGTTATTGTAAATGGCACCCCCAATAGTTCCGGGTACTCCCAGAAAATATTCCAAACCGACAAAACCATCGTCGACAGTTTTGCGGACGAATAATGCCGTTTTATATCCTGCACCAACGCGAACGAGTTGTTTGCCATTAATGTCTGGTTGACCAACAACGTCATATTCTTTTTCATTCATCACGCGAATGACTATGCCCTGTAAACCTTCATCAGAAATAAGGACGTTGCTTGCCCCACCGAGAATATGGTATGAGAGGTTTTTTTCGCGACAAAATTTTACTAGCTTTACAAGCTCTTGGGAATTTTTGACTTCAATCAAAATCTCTGCTCGTCCTCCTATTTTGAAGTATGTAAATGATGATAGAGAAACATCAAATTTTGGCTTCAGTTCTGGAAAAGCTTCGTTGACGAGTTGTTGTGTTTTTGTCATATGAGTCCATGAACTAAATAAATATCACCAGCGCCGACGGTTAAAAAAATATCTCCCGACCGCAAATTTTTCCTGTAATGTTCCGCAAGATTTTCAATAGTCTTGAAGTTTTGGGCTATTATGCGCGGAAACCGTTCGTGGATTTTTTCGCATAACAAATCACTGCTCACACTCGGATCGGCAACCTCGCGAGCTGATGGAAAAATGTTGATCATCGCAACCTCATTTGCTTCTGCGAAAGCTTCAACGAATTCGTTAAATAGTGCTTTCGTCCGCGAAAATGTGTGTGACTGAAACGCGACAACCAATCGCGATTGTGGAAACCATTCTTTATATGCATGAATAACTTGCCGAACTTCATCTGGGTGGTGGGCATAGTCATCGTAAAACCGTATGCCATTTTTTTCACCGACAAACTCACTGCGTCGCATCGTTGAGCGAAATTCACTCAACGTTTTTATACTGTCAACGACTTCAACTCCAGCAACCGAACATGCCGAAATTGCAGCTAATGCATTCATGACGTTGTACTCACCAGGAATTTGGAGTGTGAGTTCATACGACTTTCCTTGGAAAGAAAATCGTGAATGCGTGCGGCCATTTTTTGACTCAAATTTTTCAAGCCGTATGTCGCAACTGGTTTTTTTTCCAAACCTCAATAGTCGCGTATATTTTTTCGCGACATCATTTAGATCTTCGTCGTCACCATTAATAATCAGTACGCCGCCATCTTTTATGCCCGCAAAAAATTCTTCATAAACTTTTTTCGTGTGGTTGAAATCTGTATAAACATCAGGGTGGTCAAACTGTAAGTTGGTGCACACAGTAATGAACGGTTTCAAAAAAGAAAAGCGTGGCACAATTTTTTCGCCGCGGTTGGGAGCAGACGGATCAACGACATACTCGTCAGCCTCTGCCACAAAATATTTTGAAGTTTCGCGCCACTGACCAGTTTTTTCTAAACCGGGAATGTTTCCGACACCAACTGCAAAGCTTGGGTCGTTCCCCGTTTGGCTTAAAATCCAGGCAATCATTGCAGTGGTAGTCGACTTACCACCAACACCGCACACCGCAATTCCTTTTTTTTGATTGAATAATTCACCCAACGCTGCTGCGTGAGAGAACACAGGCAAACCTTTTTGGATTGCTAATAGCACTTGTGGATTTTGTTGAGCGCGATGAGCTGCGGTATAGACAATACACTCAGTATCTCCAGGTAATCCCCCATCAAAGCCAACGTCTACTTTCATTGATGAAAGTTTCAAAATTTTGGCAGTAACAAAGTCTTCAGCCACATCGGAGCCGCGAACCGTTTTACCCGCATCTACTAGGCATTGTGCCAGGGCCGTCATCGCCACACCTTTGATACCGACAAGGTAGTAGTGGTGGTAACTCAAAAAATTCATAGTAATTTTGCCAATACTCGTCGTAATTTTTCGGGATCATGACGTAAAAGCGAACGATGAGCAGTGTCGGATTGCGCTTTTTGGTTGAGTTGTTCACTCAGGACTTCAGCTCGAATCACTCGTCCGTCGCCATCCAAATCATCAACAACCGGAAACTCATGTTCCTTTGCATAAAGCTGCAGAAATTTTTCGGGAATGGGTTGAGAATTCATTAAAATAAAGTCCACTTTGCGGCCAATAGCTTTTTCAATACCTGTGACGTGATCGTTTGCAGTCATTTCATGTGTTTGGGTAAAGCGGGTCATAAGGTTGACAACATACACAACTTTTGCTTTGGTTTTGGCAAACGACTCTCGAATACCATCGGGGACAAGTGTGGCCATCAGGCTTGCATAGTAATCTCCAGGACCAATCACTATCAAATTCGCTTGCTGGATCGCTTTTGCGGCGAGAGGGCTTACCTCTGCGTGTGGAATGAGTTCAACCGTGCGGATTTTTTTTGTTACGTCATGCCGTTCATCGAGAATGTGTTCACCCACCATACTTGAGCCGTCTTCATACACAATTTTGAGTTGCACATTATCAGATGTCACAGGAATGACTTTGCCTTCCAAGCGAAAAACTTTTTCTGCAATTTCAAGCGCTTTTGTTGTATCGCCAGTCATATCCTGTAAAGCGGTAAGGATTAAGTTCCCGACGTTATGACCTTGTAAACCATTGCCTTTCGCAAATCGGTAGAGCAAAATTTTCCGAATCCACTCCTCTCCTTGTGATTCAGCGAGTGCCGCTAACGCTTGTCGCAAATCACCGACTGGTTGAAAACCAAACTCATCGCGGATGCGGCCAGTTGAGCCGCCAGAGTCAGAGACAGCGATCACTGTAGAGATTTGGACTTTTTCGTGTTTGAGACCGCTCACTACTGGAAAGGTTCCAGTGCCACCGCCCATCACGACAACTTTTGCTTTCATGCGACCCTTTCTTTTTTGCTTTTTTTCAGTTCGGCGAGCGCTTCTTTTGTGACGTCGATATCGCTCCATGGATACTCTTTTGTACCATAACACATACTTTTTTCATGGCCCTTGCCAAAAACACCTATCACATCGCCGGATTTTGCCAGAGTTTTCACCGCAAAAAAAATGGCCTCTCGGCGGTCAGGAATCGACAACACTTTTCCATGATATGGACCAAGATTTTGTTTCATGGCGCGAATAATTGCCCAAATGTTTTCAGAACGAGGATCTTCGGCAGTAAAGATAGCATAGTCAGCAATCTCCGCACCCTCACGTCCCATCACCGGTCGTTTTTGTGTATCGCGTTGGCTGGCGCAACCAAAGATGGCAATGAGTTTGCCGTTACGTTTTTCTGTTTTCATTTGTTGACGCATTGCGAGTAAAGCTCTGTATAAACCATTTGAGGTATGGGCGAAATCGACGATCACTTTTACGCCTTTCACTTCGCCAATTGTCTCCATTCGTCCTGGCACGCCCGGAAACTTTTGAATGGCAGTGGCGATAGTTTTATCTTCAATCCCTAATTGTTTTGCCATCGTATAAATCAATCGACTGTTCATGAAGTTGTACGGTTCGCTGAAACGAGTTTTGGTTGCGGCAAAGACAACTTTTGGTAAAGGATCCTGCTGAGAATATGTTAAAACCTGTAGTTTTGTATCGCGGAACTCTTTTTTTAAACGGTTAAATGATAATTCGTCATCTGCGTTAATGACGACAGTTTTAGCTTTTTTGGCAAGTTCAGCTTTGGCGAGTAGGTACAGTTCGTAGTTCACGTGATAGTCTAGATGCTCCATCGTAATGTTGGTGATTCCCACAATGAGTGGCTGGATCCCCCACAAACGATATTGGTAAATTCCATGCGAAGTTGCCTCTAAAACGAGATACTCATAGTCGTTGTCAACCATCCGGCGCATGAATTTTTGGAGCAAAATTGGATCGGGAGTCGTAACGTGGAAACCTGTATCAATTTCCTCATCGCCAATATACGCAGCGACAGTAGAAAGCAACGCAACTTTTTTGCCAGCCTGTTTGAGTGTGTGATATAAAAGTGTTGAGGAAGTTGTTTTGCCGTCAGTGCCGGTGATCGCGAGGATTTTGAGTTTGTGCGCTGGGAAACCAGCTTTCATTTCCGCTGGTGCGCCTTTGAGCAATCCAGTTTTGACCAGATGAAAAGGCCGCTTTAAATGATACAGCGCTGCTTTTAACATTGAGATCTGATTATACCGTAGGAAGGGGGTTTTGTATCAAGAAGGCGGCTGGTGGCTTCGCCTGGTACCAGGCTACTACTACTACTACTGTACCAGCAGGAGCAGGATAGTTAATTTTTGTCCGCCGGCACATTCAATAAAATATACAACTTCTCCGCAATGGCATACCACAACGGCGCCGCAGTTTCTGCAGCCCACGGTGACTTCTGGGGATCGCGCAACTTAATGAGCATCACAAATTTTGGATCGGCGGGTGGCGCAAAACCGATGAAACTCGCAATTGTTTTGGTTGGATCGTAGTGACCAGCAATTGGAACCTGAGCTGTACCAGTTTTTGTCGCAGCAAAATGAGTTTTGGAAACCGCCCACTTTGACTCTCCAGTTTCAGCTGAGTGAACCATCATATCTGTTACGGTTTGAGCAGTTTGCGGAGACACAACTTGTCGCTCAACGATTGGATCGACAGGCACAGAGGTGCCAGTGGCCGGGTCAATGACTTTACTAATGATTGTTGGCCGCATCATTACACCACCATTGGCAATGGCTCCCACTGCGCGGACCATTTGTAGACCATTTGTCACGATGCCCTGACCAAACGACGTGGTGGCCAAGTCGATTGGTTTCCAATCTTTGCGCAACGGTGTGCCAGTATCTTCTTGGAGCTCGACATGAGTGGGTTCACCAATTCCGAAGCGATGAATGTAGTCAACAAAACGATCCCTACCTATCAGTTCCGAAACGAAAATCATGGCGACATTGTCTGATTTTGCGAGTGCGTCAGTTACTGTAATGTTCGGGTGGTACTGCTCGTTCCAAGTTTTAATCGTGTAGCCGGCAATTTGGCGCGGGCCATCACACTGTGTGCACTGTGTGTCTTCTTTTACTGCACCAGTATCGATTCCTGCCGCCACAGTCAAAATCTTAAAAATCGAACCCGGTTCATACGTATCAGTGAGAGCCGGATTTTTATATAAACTGGGATCGTAGTTTTGAAAATGTGCAGGATCGTAACTCGGTGTGGCCGCCATCGCTAAAATCCGGCCAGTTTTTGGATCCATAACGATCGCCTCTCCTTCAGAAGCTTCATACTTTTGCAGTCCATCTTGCAACATTGTTTCGAGCATGTACTGAATATCGCGGCGAATGGTCAAAACGACGTCGCGGCCATTTGTCACGTCAGTAGAAGGTTGTTGGTCAAACAATAAGTGAAAACCCAACGCATCTTTCAAAATTGTTTGTTCTTGTGAATGGGCACGCAGTTCGCGGTCAAGCGCGCCTTCAATCCCAAAATATCCTTGGTCATTTCCATCTTTATCTTTCCCCACAAAACCTACCACATGCGCAGCCATAGAGGCTTCAGGGTATTCACGCGTTTCAAACTCATCAAATCCGAGGCCATGAATATTCAACGCTTCAATATTCTTTTTGGTGTTTTCGTCAACTTGATTCTTCAATGCTACCCATTTGAGATGCGGATCACTCAGTTTTGTTTGCAACCCCTGTTGAATTTCTTTCAGTTGAGCTGGAGTGGTTGCAGTGGGGTCTCCTTGAGCTAACACAGAAGTCAAAGACTGCGCAATAAGATTGGGGTTTTCTTGCAACGTTTGTGGAGTCGCAAATAACCGATATACTTTTTGGTTATCCACGAGTAAATACCCATCACTCGTGTAAATTTTGCCGCGGTGGCCTATGGTTGGAACTATGCGTGTATATTGTTGTTCAGCTTGGGCCTCAAGCTGGTCGCGGTTTAGGACTTGCCAATAAAAAAGCCGCGCGATAATGAAAACAAAAGCGAGGTCCAACAATAAAAAAATAACGCGTGTCCGTCGGTGACTAGGCACCGGTTCTGTGTGCATGGTGTTCGTTTAGCGCATGGCCACTTTAGTAGCCTGTTGAGCCTCAACAAGTTTGGGGATTGCGATGAAGCCTTCATTTTGGGCTAACTGCATCGTACTTGCTATCGAAACTTCCGTAGCAACTTGTTGGCGTAAGTCTTGTTCTTCGGCAAAAGCAAGTTTTTTCTCTGTTTCGAGAGTTGCAACTTTTTGGCCGTACGCTACGTATTGGCTCCCCACGAAGATCGTATGGGTAATCATGCCTAAAGTCAATAAAACTAAAAATGCGTAGTATATTTTTGTCATGTCTTAATTTTTTCTGAACACGCGCAGTTTTGCCGAGCGTGCGCGATTGTTTTTTGTCACTTCTTCTTCGGTTGCTAAGAGAGCTTTCTTGGTCATAATCTCTCCCAGTCTGGTTTCTTCCCATTTCTTCAACATGTGCTTGACGATCCGGTCTTCTCCTTCATGAAAACTGATTGTGACAATGCGCCCACCTTTTTGCAGAATTTTTTCTGCTTGTGGCAATGCGAGTTCAATACTTTGCAACTCGTCGTTCACCGCGATCCGCAACGCTTGAAATACTTTCGTTGCTGGATGCAAGTGACCACGTCGTTCTCGTTTCGTTTTTTCGATTAACTCAACAAGTTCAGCAACGGTTTGGATTGCTTTGACTTGCCGTTTTACGACGATTGCGCGGGCAATGCGCCACGCTTCGTGTTCGCCGCCGAGCTCAGTGAAAATGCGCGTAAGTTGTTTTTCGGAAAGCAAAGCGAGTAAATCTTTTGCTTTAACTCCGAGTCGGTCATCCATGCGCATATCGAGCTCACCGTTGTCGCTAAAGCTAAAACCACGCTGCGCATCCTTTAATTGATTACTGGAAGTTCCAAAATCAAAGAGAATGCCGCTCACCTCACCAATTTTTTGCTCGTCTTGGAGTTTTTGCACAAGTGTTTCCAGCTGGGCAAAGTTTTCTCTGATTAAGAGAAGTTTCCCTTGTTGGATTTCTTCGGCAAAGAACTGTTGGCCAAATTCGATTGCTGTTTGGTCAACGTCTAAAGCCAAAACGTGCGCGCCTTTTTCCAAAAGCGAGCGAGTGTGTCCGCCGCGGCCAAATGTGGCATCGATGTACCATGCGCCCGGTGAGACGTGCAGTGCATCGATGGCCTCAGTGAGCAAAACCGGAATGTGTGTCTCTGTTATGACATCATTCATTTGTAACCTCGACTTTCTCGGCAGTTGCTTCAGCGGTTTTTTCCAGTTGGTCAATATACGTGTGGTATTTTTTGACGTCCCAGATTTCCACGTAGTTGTAGCTGCCGACGATCACCACGTCTTTTGCGAGCTGGGCAGTTGCCCGCAAATAGTCGGGGATCAGGATTCGACCGAGGCGATCGAGCTCAAGTTCTTGGGCTTCATTCGTCATGAGACGAACAAAGTCGCGGTGGGCTTTTTTGGTGAGAGTTTGCGTTGCGAGTTTTTTGAGTTCGTCCGCAAATGTTTTTTTAAGGAACAGAAAAAGGCCGCCGTCTAAACCTCTTGTAATTACCCATTCTGCGCCGCTTTCGCGGAACTTCTTGGGGAGTGAAACGCGCCCCTTTTCTTCAATGGTGTGGTAATATCTGCCAATAAACATTTATAAGATACTTTACCACTTTTTACCATTTTTACTATTGTTCACAATAATACAGTTCTGGCTATAGATGTAAAGACAAATATTCAGCGAAAGGGAGAAGGTAAGGCGAAACTAGGAGTTTTGGGTTGTAATGTCTCGCATTGTACTCGCAACATTTTCTGCTTCAATCAGTGCTTGTTGAAGATAGGGTTGTTCCCATTGGTAACTTCGTGCAGCTCTCATAAAATCCCATCTGTCAAATCCGAAAACTGTTTGGACCTTCCTTGTTGAGGGCCTCACATATGAATTTCCCTTTTCACAAATAGTATTTGCCATGATTTGAATAAGTGTTTGATAATTTTTCGGCACTGTCCTTTGCAAATCTGCCATATAGGTACTGTCTAAGCCTACTTTCTGCTCCGCACTTTCAACAAGTTCTAGCAATGTTGGTTTTGTTGACCAATCTTTTATTTTACCGTTTAGTGTATCTGGATGGACGCCAAAAACTTTTTTGAAAGCATGAGCGTCACTGTTATAAGGTCTCCTGTACCCATTACCTGCGATACGAATTTTCTGAAAAAGGTATTCCACAGCATCTTCTTCGTTTGTAAAATGCTCGTAAGTCATAAAAAGACCAACTTGTCTTTCGGCTGCGTGTTGTAAATCAGCTGTTCTTTTCGACCAACCTTTTTTCTGGCATAACCTATTTATAAAACTTGGGTCAACACCAAAAATTTGAATAAACCTTCCTTTAGAAGAAAAGCCGCTTTGCGAAGAATGAAACTCAGTTTCATAATCTGGATAGAGTTGAATATATTCTGCCATTAGCGTAATACATTCTGATTCACTTGAACAACTTGTGTATCGGCGGTAAAAAAATGTGTCAGGTATTCTTGCCCTCATAAATCTGAGAAGCGTGTTAGTCATCTCTGAATAAAAATTGATAAATAATGGATGCACATGTTCTTTTGCAAGTCTATGAGTAAGAAATTCTGCAATTCGAGCGTTTTCTTCTTCTAATAGAAAGAAGTAAAGGCAAACGGCAACTATAGCCATATATTTCTTTTCTAATAAAGGCCATTTATTTTCGAAATCGATCTTGCCATCAAAATCTGGCGGAATGAATTCGCAGATATATTTTTTTGCAGCCAAGTTTTCGTCCTCTGCTCGTTCAGGAGAAGGAGACTGTTTTGGCACAACATTCTGTAAAAGTGTTTTGGCGACGGCTGTTAGCTCGTCGATATTGCAGTGTATGTCTTGCAAGACCAGTTCATTTGTCAATGTATCGATAATAATTGAAATGATGTCTGAGTACGTAGCTAAGACAAGTTTCCGAACAAGCAACTCTTCGCCCGCCTTTTCAGGATAAATGATTGATGCGCCACACCTACCGTGAGTTCTTTCCATGAGTCACGCATTATAAAGCGGTATCAAAGGTATGTAAAATGCCTCAGGAGACTAAACAGATTACTTCTTCACCACAACATACAACCTCATCAAATCAACTTGCGCGGTGGCAGTTTTGTCAGCAACTTTGGTGGGAAATTCTTTCCAAGTTTGGCCGTCGTAGCCCATGATTGAGGCGTTCGTCGCGTCTTGGGTTAAACGCATGGAAAGCTTTGCCGTACCCTTGAGCGGATTAAGTCCAGTGAGTGTGTATGCTTCTGAAATTGCTGTGCCGGTTAGTGATTTTGGCACGCCAGGAGTATTGTAGATAATCAGAATTTTTTGGTTGGCGAGATTTTCTGAATCAATTTGGAAGTAATCATCACGCGAACTAAACTGCGTGTCGCCCATTTTGTTTTCAACATACTTCCAATCTTGTTTGAGCGCATACGTGTCAGGGCCTCCAGAAAAATTAATCGTCCATGTACCACCTTGTACGTTGGTGTTGTATGTACACGCGCCGCCAGCACTGCAGCTGCCCAACAAAATATCTTTTGATGCCGGTACTTTATCAACTGGTATTGCACCAACTGCACCCTCGAGGTTTGAACCGGTTTGGTACTCAAGTTCAAAGTCAGCACTCGTGGCCGGTTTCTTTAACTCTAGAACAGAAAGCGTCACAGTATGAATGTCTTTCGGTGAAAGTTCCAAGTAAGGCCTATCGGTTGGTTGGATAATGTTGACTGGTGTGGTGATACGGTGTTTGACTGGAGCGGGTGTTGCAGTTGGTTGTTTTGAACCGCCAAACAATGTGTGGAAGAGTGAGATGCTGCCACCAATGACTAAAAGAATAACGACGGCGCCAATGATTAGCGGTAAAAATTTTTGGATTTTTGACATAAGGTTTCTAGTTTACCATACTGGGTTTTGAAATGCGCTACTTTTTTACTGTTAAGTATTCATAGCTGCGCATTGGGCGATCAGCAAGTGCAGCAACGTAATCCAAAACGGATTTGTAAGTCGTCTCGTGCGGATCTTGGTAACCGAGCTGAACGAGTATGTTGGTGAGTTGATCCTGAATGTGTTCGAAAGATTTTTGTGACTGGTTGAGTTGTTTGACAATGTTTAGAACGGTCTCAAACAACTCAACTTCCTCTACTCCTTCCGGAAAAAGTTTGTCCACAACTTCCAAAACCTGCATGAGTTTTTTCATACCCCGTAAAGTTTTTTTCGTTTCAGTAAAGTCATTCAACAGTTTTGTTTGAGTGACGAGTGGGAGCGAATGCGTTTGGATGAGGAACACAGAAACGTGATTACCCGGTTCAAGTGCCGCGCTTTGTGACGATGTGAGTTTACGCACACCTTTCGCAACGCACACGACTTTGCCTTGGTTGGGAGTGAGAAGCGTCACAATGCGATCCGACTCGCCGATGTTTGTGCGTTTTAAAACCAATGCTGGAGTGTTAAAACTTCGTTTCGTAAACGACATCTTTATCCAGTGTCAATTTATCTTGTCCGCCATTGACATCAACGAGAATCGGAATGTCCTTTGTGCCACCTTGCTTCCAGTACTTCACATGATACGTGGTGCTGTCAGTGTATGGTACGGTGTACTCAACTTGTACTTTGGCTTGGCTCATCGGTTCAAGGCGGAAGTTGCCATCAAGCACCGTAAAGTCACCTTCATCATACTGTTTCAAAACTCCGTCTGTGTATCCTTGAGAGTTCACGAGTTTCGCACCTTTTGGTAAATAAATTCGGTTCCAATCGAAGAGCGTGCTGTTGAGACAGAGCTGACCGGCTTCGAGGTTACAGTTGTCGCCTTTGCGCGAGTTACGATACGTGATGGTTAACTTCTCATCAATCGTGCCATTACTTGGTGTTGACACTTGCTGTTGAATGTCGCTACTTGTGAAAAGATTTGATTTGTCGCCACCTAGGTTGGCGTCAACGACAGCCAAAAAGTCTTGGGATTTAGGATCAGGTTGTAGACGACCGGCTGCACCCACGACTTCAGCTGCGTTTTGCGCAGAGTCATCAAAGAAATACATTTGGACGTGGCGTGCTTGAATATCTTTCCATGCAGTTTCAAACAGTTGCGGCCACAACGTTTTTGGTGCGGTGTACGCTTTCGTTAATATTTGGCGCATCATTGGTCCTAAAATACCCTTGCGGTCGGTGCGAACGTGATTTGTGGGTCGGTCGGTAATTTCCGAAAGTGCATAAATAATTTGTGGACAATCACATTTTGGTGAGTTATCGGCAGTAAATGTGCCATATGTATCCAACGTCACAGGTCCAAGAATTTTCAATAAATCCGTGAGAACTTGTGTGTCAACTGCAACCACACCATTTAAGTTCGTGTCAGCACCTTTGGTGAATTTGTAGTTATCCATGAACTGTTGCATTGATGTTTTGAAGTCTGGCGAGATATTCATATCGCGCAAATTAAAATATTTCTCGGTGGTTAAGTACTTCCCCAATTCTGCGGGGATGGGAATTTTTTTGCTGAATTTTTGGTCGAGTTGGTAAATGTCGTCAGAACTTTCCGGTGAGACTTTGCCATTTTCCACATTAATAATGGAGTACGCAGTCATGAAGCCACCAGTCGGGCGGAGTTCATTATTATTTTGGAAAAGGATAAAGTACTTGCGTTTTTTGCCGTCGGCTCCAGCGATTGCCGGTAACTGTTCAATGGCCGGGCGGAATTGGGTGAGAGCAGTTACTGCGCCTCCACTCACATCTTGTGCTTGTGTAATATATGAGCGGACGGGTTGGCCGTGGAATGTTTCAGGGTAGCGTTTCGGATCAATTTGTGCCAACTCAGTTTTGACCTTTTCAAGGTCACCTGCAATCGTGTCCAGTTGCGGCGAAACTTTTTGGAGCGTTTCTAAAATGATTTTCAAACGATCTTCGGTTGTGCCACCGGTAAAAGTTCCCTGACCTTTAAATCCAAGAACATCAGCGTACGGGGTGACTGTGTCCAGTGATTTTTTGGCGGCTGATAAAGCCGCATCAGCGGCATTAAATGCATGGATGCCGTCCTGATAATAGTTGTGAGTTATTGGTAAAGCATTATAAAAAGCAAGCTTGGTGTAGGTTTTGCGCATGATGGCGAGTTTGCCAGTCACTACTTTGATGCCGTCATCCACCGCCGGTAGGTTTTGCGCTTTAAATTGGTCGTATACTCCATGGCCAGTCGTTTTTAAGTCAGTCGCTTCAGTTTGAAGTTGGTGCACAACGGAGTACGTGTAAATACCAACAACGGCTGCAACCGCTGCAACCAAAACGAGAATAAGCAAGAGTATAAACACAATTTTCTGCCAAAGTTTTGGTAAGAACTTCCGCTTTGTCGTTTTTGGCATTTGCGGCATTTCAGCAGGCACTGTTGGAGCTTCTGGCATGATCTGGGTGGTTGCTGGCGTATCTGACATAAAGAGATAGTATAAAGAAAAATTGCTGGATTGATAAGGGAACAAACTATATCAGAATTCGCAATGAACCTTCACCATTTCGAGATCATTGCTTGTGGTGTGCGCAACATAATAGAAATATCGTTCACAATAGAACGTTTTTTGGCATACTCAGCGTCCATTTTGGCTCTGGTAACAAACGGGACTTCATTTCGGCCACCCGTTTGCCAAGGGCCAGTAATTCCTGGTTTCATTGACAAAATAAGATCGGTATACGCTTTTGTTTCCGGATGTCTTGCTACTTGATCCTCAAGTTCCTTTCTCAGATACGCGCGAGGTCCAACTAAACTCATTTCTCCTTTTAGTACATTGTAAAGTTGCGGGAACTCATCGATCGTGAGTGAGCGCAGCACCTTGCCCAGTTTTGTAATGCGAGGGTCATTCGCCAATTTCCAATCTCCCTTTTTAAATTCCTCGAGCATTTTCTTGTCGTGTTTATGAAGGATGTCGTCAGCATCCTTTACCATCGAGCGGAACTTATATAAATAAAACTCCTTACCACCTTTGCCTAAGCGGCGATGCCGAAAAATTAAAGGAAAGCCTGAATCGAAATAAATTAAAATTGGCACGATAAACCAAATTGGGAAAAAAGCGACGATGATAAACGTCGAAGCGACCACATCTAAAATTCTTTTTTGTTGTTCGTAACCAAACATAGATATTTCTTTGCCAGACTTCACAAATATTCTTTCTTGCCTTCTTCTTTCAATCGCTCAACTGCTTTTTTCACATCTTGGCTGCGATCTTTTGGCACTATGAGCAAGATTTCATCCGTGTCAATCACAATCATATCATTCACGCCAACTAAACCGATTAGGCGGCCATTGGTGTGGATCAAGTTATTCTGTGAACCTACCGTTAATGCGTGCGCCACGTCTTGGTCGCTGATAATCACATTTCCAGCCAAGTCTTTTTTACCAAGATCATATACGACTTTCCAGTCGCCTACATCGTTCCAGCCAAAATCGCCAGGAATTAACACTAGGTTGTCTGCTTTTTC
>Ga0070730_10000863_pt1 | contig 31751 bp, 24 predicted proteins | sample Coa_R1_3_FD_66447 | JGI IMG/M metagenome (GOLD analysis project Ga0070730, IMG submission 66447) | Surface soil microbial communities from Centralia Pennsylvania, which are recovering from an underground coalmine fire - Coalmine... | ecosystem: Environmental > Terrestrial > Soil > Unclassified ... | reverse complement strand
TCGACCAGATCGCGCAACGCGCGGGCGTCAACAAGCAGCTGCTGTTCTACTACTACCACTCCAAACGCGGGCTCTTCCAGGCCGTGCTGACGCAATCGGGCACCGAACTCGAGCGGGCGCTCGCGGGGTTGGCGCTGCCGTCGGGCGGACCGCTCGAACGGCTGCGGCTGACCCTGGGGGCTCAGTTCGATTTTCTGGCGCAACATCCGCAGGTGGTCGCGTTGATCGGGCAGTGCACCCGGTCCGGCGCCGCGTTGGCACCCGCGATCAATCGGCTGGTGGTGTTGCTGGCGGAAGGTCAGGGCTTGGGGCAGGTGCGGGACGATGTCGATCCGCACCTGACCGCCGCCCAGGCTTTGATCTTGATGGTTGGCTACCTCAACATGGAAGCCTTGATCGCTTCCAGCGCGCGTCCCCTCGACGAACCCTCGCTGCGCGATCGCTGGCGGGCCGCCGCGGTCGACTTAGTGGTGGCCGGAGTGCGCGTGAGTTAGGCTGATCGGCGCTTCGGTCTCAAAAATCAAGTGCCCGGCCTCGAACCGCGCACCTCGCAATGCCAGGCTCAGAACATCACCCAGCTCCTCCGCCAAATGTACGTCGAGCGTCTTCCGAACTTCCTCGGGCAGGTCCTCGAGGTCGCGCTCGTTCTCCTTAGGCAGGATGACGGACGTGATGCCTGCGCGAACCGCGCCCAGTACCTTCTCCTTCACTCCTCCGATCGGCAGAACCCGACCGCGAAGGGTTATCTCGCCGGTCATGGCGATGTCGTGACGCGCCGGGCGGCGTGAGAGCGCCGATACGAGTGCCGTGGCCATCGTAATTCCCGCCGAGGGACCATCTTTGGGGATCGCCCCCGCCGGCACATGGACGTGGATGTCGGTGTCGATGAAAGCGCCTTCGGGAATCCCGAGCAGGTCGGCGTGGGATTTGGCATAGGTCAATGCAGCCCGGGCTGATTCCTTCATTACGTCCCCCAGCTGACCCGTCAGCACCAACTCGCCCTTACCGCGCATGACACTCGCTTCGACGAACATGATGTCGCCGCCGACGGGCGTGTAGTACATGCCTGTCGACACGCCCACTTGATCCTCCCGTGCCATCCGTTCGGGGTGAACCTTGGGCCGGCCGATCAGGTCGGGTATGTCCTTCTCGCCGACGATCACCTGCTGGGCTTCGCCGTCTGCGATCTTGCGGGCCACCTTGCGGCCCAGCTTGCCGATCTCGCGCTCGAGTTGTCGCACCCCGGCTTCACGGGTGTAGCTCGCGATGATCCCGCTCAGCGCGTCGTCCTTCAAGGCCAGCTGATCGTCACGCAGCCCGTTTTCTCGCAGCTGCCGAGGAACGAGGTAGCGCTTGGCAATCTCGAGTTTCTCGCGCTCGGTGTAGCCGGCGAAGTTCACCGTCTCGAGCCGGTCGAGCAGCGGCGCCGGGATGTTCTGAATGAAATTCGCCGTCGCGATGAACAGGACCTCGGACAGATCGAACGGAACACCGAGGTAATGATCCGTAAACGTGTCGTTCTGCGCCGGATCGAGCACCTCGAGTAGCGCCGCCGCCGGATCGCCCTGGAACGAGATGCCGAGTTTATCGACCTCGTCGAGCAGGAAAATCGGGTTCTTGGCGCCCGCCTGCTTCATGCCCTGGATGATCCGGCCAGGCATGGCGCCGACGTAGGTGCGCCGGTGCCCGCGAATATCGGCCTCATCGCGTGCCCCGCCCAGCGAAATCCGGACGTACGGGCGTCCCATCGCGCGCGCGATCGATTTGGCTATCGATGTCTTGCCGACGCCCGGTGGTCCGACGAACAACAGCGTGGGCGCACGGGCGGCGCGGTCGTCCTCGTTTCCGGGCGCCTGCTCCTTGGGCTGCTGCTGCCGCAGCTGCCGGACCGCGAGGAATTCCAGGACCTGGTCCTTCACATCCTGAAGCCCGTAGTGATCCTCTTCGAGAATCTCCGCCGCGCGCTTCAGGTCGAGCGACTCTTCCGTGCGCTTGTTCCATGGCAGCTCGGCGACTGTCTCGAGGTACGTACGTATGACTTGCGCCTCCATCGACTCCCGGCCGGCGCGCTCCAGGCGGGCGAGCTCGCGGTCGACCTCTCTGCGTGCGGCCTCGGGTAGCTCGAGGGCGTCGAGCCGCTTCTTGAGATCGTCGGCCTCTTTCGCCTCCTCTTCCTCGCCCAGCTCCTTGCGGATCGCCTTCATCTGCTCGCGCAGCAACATCTCGCGCTGCCGCTCGCCCAGCTCTTCCTGAACCTGAGTTTTGATGTCCTCTTGCGCGTCCAGGACCGCGATCTGCCGTTGCACGTGCACGAGCACCCGGCGGAGCCGGTCCTCTACCGCGAGCGTTTCGAGCAGCTGCTGGCGCTCGAGGGACTGAATGTCGAGATGACCGGCCACGAGGTCGGACAGCGCGCCGGGGTTCTCGACTCCCTGAAGCACCTGCTGGACCACCTCCGCCGGCAGGCCCGACTTCTGGCCCAGCTCGGCGGCGCGCTCGCGGACCTCGCGATGCAACGCTACGAACGCCGGATCTTTCTCATTGACAGGCGGGAGGTCGGGAGCTTCCCGCACGGTGGCTTCGAGATAGCCGGTGGTCTCGGAATAGTGGACCGCGGTGCCGCGATTCTCGCCGTGCAGGACCAGCTGTACGCCGCCGAGGTTACGCTGCACCTGGCTGATGCGGGCAATTGTCCCGGTCGTGTAAAGAACCCCGGGAGACACCTGGTCGACGTTTTCTTTCTGAGCGACTGCGAACACTTTGCGGTCGGACTGCTTCAAGGCGGCTTCTATGGCACGCAATGTCGCTGGACGGCCCGCGCCGATCGGCGTCGCCACACCGGGAAACAGCACGGCGTCGCGAAGCGGCAGGACGGGCAATGTCATCCGGTCAGACATGGAGTTCTCCAATTGTGGGTTGCATGGACCACGGTCTGGCAGGCTGAATGCACCGTCCATGCCACGAAAAAACACTTCAGAAGGCAGGTCCGTTCCGAATTACGCCGCCAAAGCGGCGCGCAGCATGCCAAGTCGACGCTCGACGAGTATCTTTTTGACCTCGAATGGATTGTAAAAAGGCATGAACGACCCGTTGGCGCAGCGACTGAGTCAGGCCCTCGGCTCCTCGTTTACGCTCGAGGGCGAGATCGGTCGGGGCGGCATGGGCGTGGTCTATCACGCTCGCGACGAGCGGCTCAAGCGCAGAGTAGCCGTCAAGGTCCTGCCGCCAGAGCTCGCCTTTCGCGAGGAGATTCGCACGCGGTTTCTGCGCGAAGCGGAAACTGCCGCGCGCCTGTCGCACCCACACATCGTTCCGATTCACTCGGTCGGCGAAGGCCCCGACGGCCTCGTCTATTTCGTGATGGCCTACGTCGACGGGGAATCGCTCGCGGCGCGGCTGAAGCGTCGCCAGCGGCTCCCGCCCGAGGAAGCTCGCCGCATCATGATGGAGACGGCAGACGCGCTCGGCGCGGGACACGCCCTGGGCATCATCCACCGCGACGTGAAGCCTGACAACATTCTGCTCGAAGGCAGCCGCGGCCGGACGGTCCTTACGGACTTCGGAATCGCGAAGGCGCTGACCTCCACGACCGGGCCCGGGACCTTGACGGCGACCGGCGTCGCAATCGGGACACCACACTACATGAGTCCGGAGCAGGCCGCGGGCGATCGCGAGATCGACGGGCGTTCGGACATCTACAGTCTCGGGGTCGTCGGCTACCAGATGCTCGCGGGGGAATTGCCGTTCTCGGCACCGACGGTGCCCGGCATACTGCTCAAACAGATCACCGAGCAGGCACCGAACCTGAAGGATCGATCGCCCACGTGCCCGGACGACCTCTCCGCCTGCGTGATGCGATCGCTCGAAAAGGAACCAGAGGCGCGTTGGCCGACCGCAGATGCGTTGCGGCGCGCGCTCGAATCGCGGAGCGCGCCACCGTACCGCCCCGCGCGCCGGACTGCTGCCGCCGGCGGGCTGGGCGGTGGACTCACGCGCGCCGAAGGTGCCGGCGGCCCGCCGGCGCGCATTTCCAGTGGCGGCCGGCCGGAGCGCCGGCGCGCCAACCGTCCCGCGCCCAAGCGCGACCCCAAGAGCGAGCTGACGCCAAGCGGCGAGCCGCGCATGGTCGTGAAGTTTCGCGACTCGTTCGTCTCGTGGGCTTCGATCTGCGGCGGCCTCATGTTTATCGATCTGCTCATGGGTCACGGGCTCGGCTGGTCGCTGGTGCCGACGGCGATTTGGGGCGGGTTCGGAATTCTGCCGCAGTACATGAAACTGTGGCAAAATGGATACTCGTGGCGTGACGTGCTCAACCGCCCGGCCGCCCCGGATGCGCAAGAGGCGTTGCTGGGCGGCGCGCGCCGGTCACTCGCGCCTCCAAAGGCCGAGGAATTCGGCCGCCACGTCGAGACCGTCCGGCTGGTCCGCAACGACCGCGAAGCCATCCTCAAAATCATGGAGCGCGTTCCGGCGTCCGAGCGCAAGCTGCTCCCCGACGTGGTCGTCACTGTCGACGCGCTGCTCAAACGCGCGGAGGAGCTTGCCCGCATGCTCACCGGTATGACCGCCGACGTCGACGACGGTGCGCTCGCAAGGATCGAGGGACGTATCGAGGCGGTCAAGCATCACGAGCAGGGCGCCGAGCGCGAGCGCCAGCTCGGTCTGCTGGACCGGCAGCGGCAGGCGTTGAGTGATCTCTTGGCGCGACGCAACAACGTGGAAGAACAGATTGAATCGTGCGTGCTGGCGATGCAGAATGTGCGGTTCGACCTGCTGCGGTTACGATCGGCGGGTGTGGCGGCGGTGTTGAGCGATCTGACACAGGCGACGCAGCAGGCCCGCGCGCTGTCGCGCGACGTCGACCATGTGATTGCGGCGGCCGGGGAAATCCGCGACGTGCTCAGTGCGTCGCCTGCACCCGCCTCGCCGCCGCTGCCCCGCGGTCCGCGCCCGCGGTCCGCGCCCTAGAGTCCTGGTTGGCCCAGCACTCCCGCACGAGTGCCGGTCCGTTGTCCCGCATCAGCGCGAAGTCCAGCAGCTCCATGAATGCCCGTGCCGCCGCGTCACAGCGGCCGGCGCGTAATGCCGCGACGGCGGCAAGCTCGCGGTAGCGGGCCGAGCCGGGCCGCCGCTCCGCCGCGTAGCTGAGCAAACTGTCGGCCAGTGTCGGCGGCGCATCCAGTGCGATCTGGCCGAGCGACTGCGTGAGAAACTCTCCGGGGAAGGGGTGGCGAAACGTCCCCTGCGCCGCGCTCAGCGCCCCGCGCGCTTGCGTCACCGCCTCGTTCCAGCGTGATCCTCGCACCGCCAACCATGACAGCGCCGCTCGTACCTGCGCGGTATCGGCTCCGGCCGCCAACGCTTCGCGGAGGGCCATGCCGGCGAGGGGCTGCTTCCGAGTGGCCGCGAGCAGGCCGCGCATCAGTAGTGCGTCGGTACGCGCGCCCGGAGTTCGCGCGACCGCGACACTGAGGAGGGAATCCGCTTGCGCAGTATCGCCCAGCGCGAGTTGGACTCCAGCACTCCGCACGATCCACTCCACCACATTGGGTTGAGCCCGCCTGGCCGCATCGAGATATGGCAGCAACCCGGCGTCGCTGCGCCGCGCCGCGAGGATACGAAGCAGTGCATACGGCGAAGTGCCGGGATCATCACGACCCATCGCCACGAGGGAGTCGAACACCCCGTATGCGACCAGACGGGGATCGAGAAACTCCCGCGCCGCCACGAACTCGAGCCGCGGCCGGTCGTCGGTGTGACCGAAGGTCGCGCGCGTGAGCAGGCGCGACACGCCGGAGTCGCCCAGCAGCATGCGGCCGAAGTATTGATCGGAAGATTCGATGCTCAGCCAGTCGTTGCTCAGCTGATGCAACGGACCGCCGGTCCCGATCAGCCGGTCCAGCCAACCGCGGTCGTACGCGATGGGGCGTGGCGACGCGAGCACAACCAGGTCGGCCGTTCCACCAAACCACACGTGGACGTAGGGGAAAACGTCCCGCAGGCTCTTGACGACACCCGCGACGACGGGGAGCGGCAGCTGGTACAGCTGAATCCACTGGCAAAAGACACCATTATCCGACAGCCGGGCGCGTGCGATCCGGAAGAATTGCGGCGTGTACAGGGTGGCGATTCCGGCAACCCAGGGATTGGACGGCTCGGACACGATCAGGTCGTAGCGATGGCGGTCCAGCTGCAGCGCGCTCCGCGCGTCGTCGAGCGCGACGTCGACATTGGGACGATGCAGGACCGCGGCATTCACGCCGTAGAAGAAGCTGTCCATCTGCACGACTGCGGGCTCGATTTCCACGACGCGCAGCCGGGTCACGCTCGGGACGCTCGCCAGGACGCGCGCGGTGACTCCGGTGCCGTAGCCGATCACCAGCGCCGATCCCGGGTTGGCAAAGGCGACCGCCGGAGCGAGTCCGAGCATCACTTGCGTGTCCATGTCGCCGCGGTCGGACCCGTCGATCTTGCCGTTGACGCGCAGCGAGCGGCCCGATTCGCCTTCCCACACACTGACGGTGGCGTTCGGCCCCTCCCGGAACGCGAGCTGGCGGACGCCGCGATGCGCGAGAAAGCGCTCGCGGTCTGCTCTGCTCATTTGCTGCCGGGCATAAATCGTCGGCCCGAGGTCGATCAATCGCGTGCTCCACCCCGGCGCGGCCGCCGCGGCAACCAGGGCCAGCACGCCCAATCCGGCGCCACTGAGTACGCGCACACGCATCCGGCGATCCTCGGGAGAGCCCTCCGTTACCCCACGCGAGGCCAGCAGGCCCAGCGCCACGGCGGCGATGCCATTGATGATGATGCCGACGCGCAGGGTGGTCTGCGTTCCGATTGCGGCGATGAGGACGAACCCGGTGAGAACGGCGCCCGCGATCGATCCGAGCGTGTTCAAGCCGTAGGCGCCACCGACGTCGGCGCCGCGCGCCGTGCCGCCCGCGGCCGTCAACTCGGTGAGCAGCGGAAACGTCATGCCCATGCCGAGCGCCGGAATGAGCACGACCGCGCCGACGGCCACGCCCATCAGCAGCAACCGCGTGACGGCACTCAAGGCGGGAATCTGGAAGACCGCGATTACGTACGCCGGCAAGAATCCGAAAAAGACGAACAGCGCGGCCGCGCCGATCCCCGTGATGCCTTGCGCGAGCGCGGCGGTCGCGGCGGTATCGATGCGCGCCGCACTCCGGCGAGCGACAATCACGCTTCCAAGGCCGATTCCCAACAGAAAGACGAGCAGAACGATCGTAAAGGCGTACGTCGATCCACCGACGACCATGATCAAGACGCGCGTCCATGCGATTTCGTAGAGCAGTGCGGTGAACGCGGTAAGGGTGAGCAGGACGAGCGCAAGCATCCGCAGATGATCGCGGACTAACGGGCCGGCCGTCGGGGCATCAGACGTGTCGCGGGCGGTTTCGGCCGGCTGCCCGCGACCGAATCTGATCGCCGTGATCCCGATGGCCAGGTTGATTGTGGCGGTCGCCCACAGCGACGCGCGCACACCGACGAACTCGATCAAGACGAATCCCGCGAGTGCGGTGCCGAGCATCGCGCCGAGCGTGTTCAAGCCGTACAGCCGGCCCAGAGACGGCTTGAGCAGGTCGCGATCCTCTCCCGTCAGAGCCCGGGTCAGCACGGGGAGCGTGCCGCCCATCAGCGTCGTAGGGATCAGGAGCACGAGAGCGGCGAGACCGAATCGCAGTGCCAGGCTCCCGGTCGCGCCGAGCGACACGGCGCCGGCGATTCCGATGTAGCTCCAGTGCGCGAGTCCCAGAATCAGCGGCGACACGACGCCGAACGCGGCGATGCCGATCTCGAGCCGGCCGTACAAGACCGCGGGTTGCGCCGTTCGATCCGCCACTCTCCCCAGCAGCCAGGCGCCGAGGCCCAGGCCGCCCATATAGGCCGCGACGACCGTGGTGACGGATTGAATCGTGGATCCGAACGATTGATACAGGACCCGGACCCAGAGCAGCTCGTAGATGAGCCCGGTCGCACCAGACAAAAAGAAGAGGAGGCTGTAGACGAGTCGCGGCGAAAGCCTAGAACGCATGCAGCTCGCGCATGGCCTGCGCGAGGTCCTCCACCTGCGGCAGAATGTAGTCCTCGAGATCGGGCGCGTACGCGACGAACGTGTCGGTGGACGCGACGCGTTTGACGGGCGCGTCGAGCCAGGGGAAGCACTCATCGGCTATACGGGCGGCGATCTCCGCGCCGTAGCCCCACGAGGCGGCGTCTTCGTACGCTACGATGACCTTGTTGGTTTTTTTGATCGATGCGGCGACGGTATCCCAATCGACTGGCGAGAGCGACCGCAGGTCGATGACCTCGACGCTCACGCCCTCTTTCTCTTCTAGCTCCTTGGCCGCGACCAGCGCGCGCTGCACGACGGCGCCGTACGTCACGACCGTCAGGCCGGTCCCCTCCCGGACGACTCTCGCCTTGCCGAACGGGATCATGAAGTTCGGGCCCGGGTTCGGCGCTTTGTTGTAGGTCTGGCGGTAGAGGTGTTTGTGTTCGAGGAAGAGGACGGGATCGTCGCAGCGAATCGCGGTGCGCAGGAGCCCGTTCGCATCGAGCGCGGTTGACGGGCAGATCACGCGCAGACCCGGTACCGACGTGAAGACAACCGCGCCGGTCTGCGAGTGATAGACCGAGCCGCCCTTCAGGTAGCCGCCATACGTGACGCGTACGACCACCGCCGCGCTGAAATTGTTGTTCGAGCGCCAGCGCAGCGTTGCGAGCTCGTTGCGAAGCTGGTGATACGCGGGCCAGATGTAATCGAAGAACTGGATTTCCACGATCGGCTTGAGCCCGCGCGTCGCCATCCCGATCGCCCGCCCGACGATGTTGGCCTCGGCGAGGGGGGAATTATAGACGCGATTGCTCCCAAACTGGCGCTGCAGTCCCCACGTGACCTTGAAGACGCCGCCCTTGCCTTTCACTTCCTTGAGGTACTGCTCGCGACTCGCATCTGCGACGTCCTCGCCGAACACGACGATGCGGGGATCTCGCGCCATTTCGTCTTTGAGGCAGGCATTGAGCAGATCCACCATCGTGGTCGGCTCGCCGGTAAAATGCGGGTCGTCTTCGGTATCGAACTGTTCCGAGGTGGGATCGACATCCGGCGAATACACCCAGAGCAGCGCCGTCTCCGGCTTGGGCTGAGGCGACGAGAGGGCCATATCGGCCGCAACCTGGATGTCTTCGTCGACCTGGGTCTTGATCGCTTCGAGCTCCGCCTCGGTCGCGACGCCATCCTCGAGCAGGCGCTTGGGGAAGGTGATCATGGGATCGCGTTTCGCTTCCGCTTCGCGCTCGCGCGGCGGTTTATACAGGATCTCGTCGTCGGAAAGGGAGTGCGAGTACGGCCGCGTCACGTGGGCGTGAACGAGCGCTGGCCCCTTGCGCTGCCGGCACCAATCGACGGCGCGTGACAGCGCCTCGTATGACGCGATGGGGTCGCAGCCGTCGACCTCGTCGATGTGGAGATCGGGGAAGTTGCCGACGAGCTTCGACACCGAACCTCCGGCCGTCTGAACCTCGATCGGCACCGAGATCGCGTATTTGTTGTCTTCGATGAGAAAGAGGACGGGCAGTTTGAGATTGCTGGCCGTATTCAGCGCCTCCCACCACTCTCCTTCACTGGTCGTGCCGTCGCCCGCGGAGCAGTAGACGACTTCGTCGCCGCGGCTTGGCTTGTCCTTTATGTCGTCATTGCGCTTGTAGCGCAGCCAGGCTTCCGCGCATCCGACGGCCTGCAGGAACTGCGTCCCGGTCGGGCTCGACTGACTGACGATGTTGAGCTGTTTGTGGCCCCAGTGCGAGGGCATTTGGCGCCCACCGGAGTTCGGATCGTCCGCAGCGCCGACGGCCGACAGGAACATCTCGGTGGGCGTCATACCGAGGGTCAGGCAGAGAGCGCGGTCGCGATAGTACGGGTAGAACCAGTCGTATCCCGGGCGGAGCGCCTTGCCCGCCGCGACCAGCACCGCTTCGTGCCCGGCTCCGGAAATCTGAAAGAAGATCTTGTTTTGGCGTTTGAGCTGAATTTCCCGGTCATCGATACGCCGCGAAGTCAGGATCAGCCGATACATGTCCAGCAGATCGGCTTTCGAGAGCGTGACGCGCGATTTGGTTGCGGGCGCGGCGGCAGTCGTGCGGGAACGTGATGCCATTGACGAAAAATACCTATTTGGGCGACAAAAGCGCGTTGAGGCGTGGAAACTGATCGAGCGCCACGCGTATCGTTGGATCGTTCCGGACCAAGAACTCCTCCCAGGCGTCGCTGCCCCACCGCACTTCCGCGACGCGTGCCGCGAGAGTGCGCGACAGCCGTTTCGCGAGCAGGCTGTCGGTGGGCGCTGCAACCCCAAGCCGGCTGCGCACCCGCGCCAGAAATGGCGGCAGCAGCTTGGCGCGCCAGTCCTGCTCCGCCATGAGCCAGGCCATCCGTGCTGCGGGAGTCTGCGGCAAGGTATGGGCCACGCTGTCGGACACGGCGTCGTCGAATCCGGAATCGGCCGCTGCGCTCCACCAGATTGGCAACGGCGCGCTGAGCGGAACGTAGACGTCAGGCACAATGCCGCCGCCGCCGCGCACGGGACGACCGTTGTCGGTTTTGAATACCGCGGTCGTATCCTCCTGCGCGCCCGACGTACCGGCGTAGCTCAGATACTGCTCGTATCCGATGCCGCGATAGCGCCGCTGAATGAAACGCCCGTTCGGTGTGACGACGTGCCCAATGGTCAACCAGACGTTGTCACCCGAGGGGAGGAGGAATACCGTCTGCATGAGCGCTTTGCCGAAAGTGCGGCGTCCGACCAGCAGCGCGCGGTCGTGATCCTGCAACGAGCCCGAGAGCGCTTCGGCCGCGCTCGCGCTGCGCTCGTCAACGAGCACGATGAGCGGCAGATCGCTGAACGAGCCGTTGTGCTTCGTGGTGAAGGTGGTGTCGGCTTCCCGCCGCCGGCCCCGCGTGCGGAACACCACCGTGTTCTTCGGGAAGAACTCACTCGCTACATCAACGGCGGACGTGATGATGCCGCCGGGATTACCGCGCAGATCGAGGATCACGCGCTGCGCCTGCATGTCGCGCAACCTGCCGAGCGCGTCGTGAACCTGATCCCCGGCTTTTTCCGTGAACTCTTCGAGCCGGAGATAGCCGGTCTGCGCATCGAGCATGCGCACGAATGACACCGCGCGCATCTCGAACGGATCGCGCTTCAACGTGACGCTGAAGGTGTCCGGCTCCAATCGCGATCCGCGCTCGAGCTGCAGCCTGACTTTCGAGCCCTTCGGACCGGCCAGGCGGATTTGCAGCGTTTGCATGTCGAGACCGGCGACCGACGTGTCGTTCAACCGCACGACGCGATCGCCCGGGAGGATACCGGCCTTGTCGGCGGCGCTTTTGGGCAGAACGGCGAGCACGGTGGCGGCATCATCCACTGCTTCGAGCGCGAGGCCCACGCCGAACAACTCTCCGCGGTCCAGGGCGTCGCGGGTTCGCAGGCCGGCGCGTGAGACATAATAGCTGTGGGGATCCAGGGACCGCAGCATCCCGCGGATCGCCGCGGTAACGAGATCGCTGTAGCTCACGGAGTCCGGATAGTTCAGGCGGATGTAATTCAAGACCCCGGAGAAATTCTGTAACTCCTCGTAAGCCGACCGCGGCGTTTGACCGGACAGTGCGACGCCCGGCCCGCGGAGCAACACGATGAGCACCAATGTCCTGATTCTCATATCTCCGTCCTTACTGCGGGAGCCGCTCCAGCCGTTGTTGCGCATCGGCGCGCATGTCGGACAGGCGCAAGGGCGCTCGCTCGAGAAACTGGAGGTACTTGTTTCGCGCCTCTTCGTTCTGACCCAACATCTCGGCGGCCCGCCCCAGCAGATAGTACGGCGGCGAAAAGCGCGGATTGAGCCCGATCGCACGGTACAACGGATCGACGCCTTCCATCACATGCCCGCTGTTTATCAACGAAATCCCGAGATCGAATAGCGCCGCGGGATCGTCGCGATCCACGTCCACGGCGCGCCGTCGCTCGACCAAAGCATCCGCGGGCCGACCCGTCCGCTCGTAGATGCTCGCCAGGTAGGTATGGGCCATCACCAGCCCTAAATCGTGCTCGAGCGACTCCTGATACAGCGCCACCGCGCTATCGGTGTGTCCCGCGAGATGGTGCAACGCGGCGAGCATGAACCGGTATTCGTTGTCGCGGAGCGGAACATGCACGATTTCGCCCTTCTGCTCCGGCTTCAGAGACCGAGCGAGCAGGGTGCGGAAGTCTACGATCGCCGAGTCGTATTGGGCGCCGTGCGCCGCGGCGAGGCCGCGATACAGCAGGAGAAACGTCGGCACGCGATCGGGGTGCTTCGCCTCCTGATACTCGCTCCGGCCGAGGTTCGCGAGACGCTCGCGCGCGGAGCGATAACGGCCGAGCCCCAAGTCCACCGCCCATGCGTAAAAGCGCAAATAGCCCTGGTACTCCGACATCGACATGTCGAGCTCGTGCGGGTCTTTCACGTCGTACATGACTTCGAAGATTTCCAGACTGACCATCGGATCGGTGCGAAACGCCCGATCGTAGAAATCGTTCGCTTCCTTGACCACCGGTATCCAGTCATCCGGGATGTGATTCAATCGCTCTTCATCGGCCAGACGAGAGCGGCGTGCAAACGGCAGGTAGGCCAGCGCGAGATAGGGCTCGGGATAGCGTGGCTCCATTCGGGCGACGAACCGGAGCAGACTGTCGACTTGCTTCCAGTGCTGCCATTTCCAATGCGACAGAGCCAGATAGTACAGGCGGTGGAAGTCGTTCGTGTCCTCCCGCGCCCAGGCTTCGATCTCCTTGGGACCGCGATCGAGAAAGGAGAGCTGCTGACAGCCGGCCTCCCGCGCGCCAACGAGCAGTCCTGCGAGCGCAAACGGCGTGACGCCCAGCCTCATTTCGGCAGCGCCGCCACACGCTGTTCCGCTTCGGTCCGAAGGAGGGCGAGGAAGAACTGGAGCTGCGCTTCGACGTCCTTGATGTCGCGATTGAGGATTTCGATGGCCTGGCCCGCCACGGCGCCCGGGGAAACCACCGCAGTCACGACGAGACCGGCGACCAGCGCAACACCAGACCGGCGGATCATGATCCGCTCCGCGTTAAGCGTTCGGCCAATCTACAGCCCGGTAGCGCACGCCGATACAAGTCGAAACCATCGATCCGTCACGATTTTCGGTACACCACCTTCCCGCCGACAATCGTGAAGCGCGGCTTGATGGTACCGAGCGATTCGGGGGGAACGGCAAATGGATCCCGATCAAGCACGACGACATCCGCGAACCGGCCGGGCGCGAGCGTGCCCCACTTCTGCTCGTTGAACGTCGCCCACGCGTTGCCGTACGTGTAGGCGCGCAGGGCTTCGCCTACAGTGATCTTCTGTTCCGGCACCCAACCGTTGGGGTTCTTGCCGTCGAGCGTACGCCGCGTGACCGCCGCGTAGACGCCCAGCATCGGGTCGAGCGGCGCCACGGTCCAGTCGGACCCAAAGGCGAGCGTCGCGTCGGTGTCGAGCAGCGTGCGAAACGCATAGGTCGTTTTGATCCGCACGGGCCCGATGCGCTTCTCCACCCAGCGGCCGTCGTCGATGGCATGATACGGCTGCATGGACGCGATGACGTGCTGGGCACCAAAGCGCGGAATATCTTCCGGCCGCAGATGTTGCGCGTGCTCGACCCGGAACCGCCGGTCGCGCGCGTTCATCCCGTGCGCATGCGCGACGCTGTCGTAGATCGCGAGGATGATCGCGTTGGCGCGATCGCCGATTGCGTGTACGGCGATCTGCAATCCCGCCGAATCCGCCGCGCCGACCCAGGCGCGCATGTCGGACTCGGGCTGATGCATCAAGCCGCGGTAACCCGCCGAGTCCGAGAACGGCTCGAAGAAATACGCCGTCCGCGAGCCTGCCGAGCCGTCCATGTACCCTTTGACGCCGCCAATCCGCACCCAATCGTCGCCGGCGCCGTCGCGCTTCACGCTGTCCGCGACAGTCCGCCAGTCCTCGATCGGCAGGTAGAGCGAAACCCGAATCGACATCCGGCCGGCGCGTTCCATCCGCTTATACGACGCGAGATCCGGCCACGAGGCGGACATGTTTCCGGTCGCCGTCACACCGAGCGCGGCCGCATGCGCGAGCGCGCGACTGAGCGCCGAGTCTTCCTGCTCGGGCGTCGGCGCGGGAATGACCGCGTCGATGAGTCCCTCGGCGTTGTCCTTGAAAATCCCGATCGGATTCCCGCGCGCGTCGCGGGGGATCTCACCACCTGAAGGGGCTTTGGTGTCGCGGGTGACTTTGGCGGCGCGCATGGCTGCGGCGTTCGCCAGCGCCATGTGACCATCGAGACGCGACACGAAGACCGGGTTGTTCGGGGTGACGGAATCGATCCACTCGTGATGCGGCAACGGCGCGCCGCGCCAGAGCGTGTGGTCCCAATCCCCGCCCTGAATCCATTCTCCCGGCTTCAGGTGCGCGGCGTATTCCTTGAGCCGGTGCACGAATTCCTGCGGCGACGCGGCATCGCGCAGATTGACCGACGCGAGCACGAAGCCGCCGTTGACGAAGTGGGTGTGCCCGTCCGAGAAGCCCGGCATGATGAGCCCGCCCTTGGCGTGTAGCACGCGCGTCTTGGAGCCGACATACCGCGCGATCTCGGCCGAGTCGCCGACCGCCAGGATTTTGCCGTCGCCGATCGCGACCGCACCGGGCCGACCTCGGCCTGTCGACAGACCGGTCCACACGGGCCCGCCTTCGATGACCAGATCGGCTTTGGTGCCACAGCCAGCGAGCAGGGCGAACAGAACGACGTACGACGCACGACGCACGGCATACCTCCTAACGGAGTCGAGTGATCCGGCGAATGGTGTCGAGCGCCGCAAGGGGATCGGGCCCCGCGCCTCTCTGCGCAGCGGGCGGTGGGGGAGGGGCCGCGATGCCGTCCCGGATATCGAGCAGGACTTCGAGCAGCAGCTGCTCGCGTTGATAGGCGGCATCGAGGTCCGCCATGCGACGCTCATCCTTCGCCGCCTTGGCGCGCTCGTAGGCTTCCCGATACACCGTATCGAGATTGTCGAGAATCTGTTGGCGCGGTCGGGGGCTCACCTGGTGAGCTTCTGGAGCCGCTGCTGCGCATCGGTGCGCAGGTCCGCGGCGCGCAGCGGCGCGAGCGCGAGATACTTGGTGTACTGATCGCGGGCCTCGTCGGTCAGCCCCAGCTCTTCCGCCGAGCGTCCGAGCAAATAGTAGGTCGGCGCATAGCGCGGATCGATCTTGACCGCTTTCAGCAGCGGGTCTTCGGCTTGGGTGACCTGCCCGTCGTTGAACAGCGATGCAGCCAGATCAAACAACACGGTCGGGTCGTCGGAGCCGGCCTCCGCGGCCCGACGGCGCTCGGTCAACGCATCCGCCGCCTGTCCATTCTCCTCGTACAGGTTCGCAAGATGGATGTGCGCCATCACCAGGCCGAGATCGTGAACGAGCGCCTCCTGATACAGCGCGATGGCGCTATCGCGGTGCCGCGTGAGCTCCTGCAATGACGCCAGCACGAAACGGTACTCGTTGTCGCGCAGCGGCACGTGCACGATCTCGTCGCGTTGCTGCCGCTTGATCGCTCGGTCGAGCAGCATGCGGAAATCGCCCATGGCGGCGTTGTACTGCCAACTGTGCGCGGCCGCGAGTCCGCGATACCAGAGGATGTAATCGGGGATTTTCTCCGGATGATGCACCCCGTCGAACTCGCGTTCCACGAGCTTCTGCATGCGGTCGTACGCCAGGCGATAGCGCCCCAATCCGAGGTCGACGTACCAGGCGTAGGACCTCTGGTACGCCAGCCATTCAGCGTTCGACATGTCCGCCACGGACGGATCATCGATTTCGAAGGCGACACCGAGGATCTGCAGATTGACCATTGGCATCGTGCGAATCGCGCGCTGGTAGAACCCTTCGGCCTCGGTGAGCGCCGGCTTCCACGAATCGGGGACGCGTCCATCGATTTCCTCGTCGCCGAGAGACGGACGGCGCGCGAACGGGAGGAAATACAGCGCCAGATAGGCGTCGGCGTAGCGTGGATCGAGCTGCACGGCCAGCCGCAATAAGCTGTCGGTCTGGCGCCAGTGATGCTGCTTCCAGTGCGCCAGCGCGAGGATGTATTGACGCTGGGAATCGTTCGTGTCCTCACGAGCAAACGCTTCAACATCCTTGAGGCTGCGATCGAGGATCGTGAGCTGCTGCGCCTGCAACGCTGAAACGGTGAAACCGAGATACAGCAACACGAGCATAGTCCTGCGCATGACACGCTCCCGACGGCGTCCGCCCGCCAATATATCGGTGGATTCACGGCGGCGAGAGGGATAGCTTCCCTGCATGATGCTGACCGGAAAACGCGTCCTCTTCTTCGCCGCGCCTTTGTACGAAGATCTCGAGCTCTGGTATCCCAAGATCCGGCTCGAGGAAGAAGGCGCGAGCACGACGGTCGCCGGTATGGGCGAGAAAACCTATCCAGGTAAACGCGGCTATCCCGTCACGGCCGACACCGACGTCGATAAAGTCGTTGCAGCGGATTTCGATGGACTCGTGATCCCCGGCGGGTTCGCACCCGATCAGTTGCGGCGGTCGGACAACGTTTTGCGGCTGACGCGCGAGATCTACCAGTCCGGCAAGCCTCTGGCCTTCATCTGTCACGCCGGCTGGGTGCCGATCTCGGCCAAGATTCTGAAAGGAAAGCGCGCGACGAGCGTGCGCGCCATCAAGGACGACATGGAGAACGCGGGCGTGATCTGGGAGGACAGCGCGGTCGTGGTCGACGGGAATCTGATCTCGTCCCGCACGCCCGCCGACCTCCCGCAGTTTTGCAGAGCGCTGATTGCCGCGCTACGACAGGGGCCGCAAGACTAGCCCGCTCGGTACTTTCGGCACGAAGTACGTCGATTTCGGCGGCATCACGTCGCCGGCATCGGCAACCGCAAACACCTGTTCGACCTTCGTCGGATTGTGTAACACCGCGAGCGCTGCGCCGCCGTGCTGGACCGCGCGCAACGCTTCACTCGCGTCGGCGACATAACGCACGATCGGCGTCGATGTCCCGGCGCCGAGGATCTCCTTGACCACCAGCGATTCGATCCGCGCGACGTCGAGCTCGCGCACCGCGGTGCTGTGCGCGAGGCTCGGCAGCCGATCGGGCAGGACACCGGGCTTGAGCAGCAAGCCGATGATGCGCGAGCGATCGGCGACGAGACACGCGGTGCGGTCCTTACCTAACGAGGCGAGCGCCGCGACGGGATCGCGACCGGAGGCCAGTGTTTGGACCTCGAACCAATCCTGCCAGCGCGGCAACATCCGGTCCAATTCGCGCCCCGTTCCGAAAATCACCCGATGCGTCGGCAAGACGGCGAGACCGGGATCCCGTGCCGAGACGATCAATGCGAGTACGCGATCGGCGGAGGGGTTCTCGGCGGCATACGCGCTCGCCGTTTCGTAGCGGTGGTGCCCGTCGGCGATGTACAACGGGGACTGGGGAAGCGGGAAGCGGGACGGGTCACGCACGATCCAGAGGCGAATCCCCACGCCGTCGAGCTCGGCGGTCGCGTCGGGTTTCCCTTGCGAAGCCTGCGCCAGCGCGTTCGCCAGCATCCGATTGTCATCCGGCGCAAGCAGAAAGATCGATTCGATGTTCGTCGCCGTCGCGCGGAGCAGCGCCAGGCGATCCGCTTTTGGCCCAGCGTGCGTGTGCTCGTGCGGGCGAATGCGGCGTGGCTCGTAGCCTTCAGCCGCGACAGCGGCAAAGACACCGCGGCGCGTGCGGCGTTCGCCGTTGGGGAGCGTAAAATCCTGCGCGAGGACGTACAGCGCCGGCCCGGCGTCGCGCCGCAGGACGCTCGCGCGTCGCCACGCGCCGAGGCGCTCCGCGGCGGCACTGTAGCGCGCCTCGTCGCGCGCACCGGGCGGTGCTTCCGGGAGCATGACGTGCACGATATTGTCGGGATCGAGCGCGGCGAGGCGGGCGCGCTCCGGCGGATCGATCACATCGTACGGCGGCGCAATCAAATTGCTCAGCCGGTCTACGGCAGCGTATCGCTCACCCTGAAACGGCGCGACGAGGTCAGCCATGAGCTTTCGGGAAGCGCAGCAGCGAGTCGACGATTGGGTGAGTCAGTTCGTAGAGGGCTATTTCCCCCCGCTCGCCAATGTCGCGCGACTCACCGAAGAAGTCGGCGAGCTGGCCCGTGAGATCAATCACCAATTTGGCCCCAAGCAGAAGAAGGCGGACGAGCCGCCCGGCTCGATCGCGATGGAGCTCGCCGACGTTCTGTTGGTGGTCATCTGCATCGCGAACTCGCAACGCATCGATCTCGATGCCGCGTTCGAACAGGTGATGACCAAGGTCACCTCCCGCGACGGCGGCCGCTGGACCAGGAAGGTTCGTTGACTTCTTCGTAGATCCGCTCGTACGACAGGAGCCGGTCGGGGTCGATGGCCCCTTCCGGCGCGCTGCGGACCGCACAGCCGGGTTCGGCCAGGTGCCGGCAATTGTCGAAGCGGCATTGATCGAGAAATGGCCGGAACTCCGGAAAGCACGCGCCCAGGGAGTTCGGCTCGATGCCCCACGCGCCGACTTCGCGTAAGCCCGGCGTATCGATCACATAACCGACACCGGCGACCGGAACGAGCTCCGCGGCCGTGGTCGTGTGCTTTCCCGTGCGCCACTTCTCGCTGATCGCTCCGACGCGGAGCTTGAGTCCCGGCTCGAGCGCATTGAGCAGGCTGGATTTTCCGACGCCCGATGCGCCGGTAAAGACCGACTCGCGGCCGCGCAGCAAGTCGCGCAGCGCCGCGAGCCCCTCCTCGACTTTCACCGACGTCGGCAAGATCTGGTACTCCGCCGGACCGAACCGCTTGGCGAGCGCCGTCGCCACCGCGGGATCGAGCTCGGTTTTGTTCACGACGATCGCCGCCGGGAGACCGTTCGCCTCCGCAATGACGAGAATGCGATCCAGCATCCGCGGACTGGGCTCCGGATCGCGAGCGGATGTGACGACGATGACCTGATCGACGTTGGCCGCGACGGGCTGGGAACGGCGTTGTCCGCTCCCGGCCTCGCGCCGCGCAAGTACGGAACGGCGTGGCCGAATCTCCGCGATCGTCGATCCCTCGAGGACGACGACGTCGCCGGGGACGACGCGATCGGAGTCCTGATACTTCAGTTTGCCGCGCAGCGTGGCCGTGATTTCGCCCGCAGCGGTGTGCACGCGGTATGCTCCCGCGGTGCGCGCGAGCACCACGCCGCTCGTCGCGGTCATGCCGAGGCCTTCCCGCGCGCCACGCACTGATCGAGATGGGCTTTCACCTGCTCGAGCGTGAGCGCCAGCAGCGGCGCGAGTGCCTCCTCCGGTGTCGCGCCGAAGCCCAGGTAATCGGTCTCGAGATGCCCGACGGGACTGCCACTTTCGCCCCAACGCACGAACAGGAGAGCGGCGCCGTACGCGCCGTCCGACCCCGCATCGTCGGCGAAGGTCGCGACCGAGTACGCCTGACCGTCGGCCGCGCCGAACGCTGGCGGACGGCCGTGCATCTGCTGGTAGCCGCCTAACGTCGTGTCGTCCATTCCTTGAGGATGTTGGAGGTAATGAATGCGATGTTCGCGGGACGCTCGGCCAGGCGGCGCATGAGATAGGGGTACCAGTGCGACCCGAACGGGACGTACACGCGCACGTTGTAGCCTTCCCGCCGCAGTCCATACTGGAGATCGCGTCGCACGCCGTACAGCATCTGGAACTCGAATCGCTCGACGGGAATGCGACGTTGCTTGGCAAATGCTTTGGCGTGGTCGATGATCTTCAAGTCGTGCGTCGCGATTCCTGGGTAGTTGCCGCGCTCCATCAATTGCTCCATGCAATCGATGAAGTTGGCGTCGACGTCGCGCTTCTCGGGAAACGCCACGTCTTCCGGTTCTTTGTAGGCGCCCTTACAGAGGCGCACGCGCGCGCCCAGCCGGATCATGGTGGCGACGTCGGCCGCGGTACGGCGCAGGTACGACTGGAGCACGACCCCGACGGCATTCCCGAACTCGGGATAGAACACGTCCTTGAACAGCGCAATCGTCTTGGCGGTGTAGCTGGACTGCTCCATGTCGATGCGCACGAACGAATCGATCTGCTTCGCCTTGCCGACGATTGCGCGCAGATTGGCCATGCACAGCTGTTCGTCGATGTCGAGCCCCATTTGCGTGAGCTTGATCGAAACATTGGCGTCGGCGTCGGTCGTGTGGATTCGGTCGAGGACATCGAGATACGTTCTGCAAGCGCGACGCGCTTCATCGGCGTGTTGTACCGACTCGCCGAGCAGATCCAACGACGCGGACAGGTGGCCGGTGTTCAGCTCGCGCAGCGTCGCCACGGCTTCGTCGATCGTCTCGCCGGCGACAAACCGGGATGCGAGTTTGCGGGCGAGCCGGTTCTTCCGGACGAAACGGAAGATGCGCGGCTGCTCGCTCAACCACAGAAATCCCGCGCGCAGCATCAGCTGTAGAACGTTGTTCCCTGACGGGCCTGCTCGCGGAGCACCTCGCACGGCGCGAAGCGGACACCATGCCGCTCGGCCAGGCGCTCCAGGTCGGCGACGACGCGCTCGGCGCCGAGGTCGTCGCCGTAGCGCAGCGGACCGCCGCGGAACGGCGGGAAGCCGAATCCGAAGATGGCGCCGATGTCGCCGTCGCGCGGATGGTGTACCACACCTTCACCAAGCGCGCGGGCCGCTTCGTTCACCATCGGCAGCACCAGGCGCTGGAGAATCTCGGCGGGTCGCGGGCCGCCGTTCGGGTGCACGCCCAGAAGACCGTACACGCTCTCATCGACCCCGCGCTTCTTGCCACCCTTGTAGACGTAAAAGCCTCGGGCCGATTTGCGCCCGAGACGTCCGGCTTTGACCAACGTGGCGACCCCCGCGCCCGGCGGGGGAACGATGTGATCGCCGTAGGCCTCCTGCATGACCGAGGCGACTTTGGTCGCGACGTCGAGACCGACTTCGTCGAGCAGGGTGACCGGGCCGACCGGGAACCCGAAGCGCACGGCCAAGCTGTCGACTTCTTCGATCGAAGCGCCTTCCGCGAGGAGATGGCCGACTTCGTTCGCGTACGGCGCGAGAATCCGGTTCACCCAGAAGCCCGGGCTGTCCTTAACGACGATGACGGTCTTCCCGATCCGCCGTCCGAAGGCGACCGCCGTGCTGATGGTTTGCGGCTCGGTGCGCGCGCCGGGGATGACCTCGAGCAGCGGCATCTTGGCGACCGGCGAAAAGAAGTGCATGCCGATGACGCGTTCCGGGACACGCGCCGCTTCCGCGATGCGGGTGATTGGGATCGTGGACGTGTTGGATGCGAAGACGCCGTCGCGCGGCAGCATCGGCTCGACCTCGCGCAACACCTCTTGCTTGACCCCGATTTCCTCGAAGACCGCTTCGATTGTCAGCTCGGCGCGGCCAAATCCCGCGTAGCTGTCGCTTCCAGAAAGAAGCGCGACGAGCCGCGCGTACTCGTACTTCGTGATGCGCCGCCGCTTCAGCCGGTCGTCGAGGATCGCGCGCGCCGCCAGAATCCCTTGACCGACACGCACCAAGTCGGCGTCCTTCATCCGGACGTCGACTTCCGCTTGCGCCACGGCCGTGCCCGCGATCCCGGAGCCCATGAAGCCGGAACCGATGATCCCGAGCCGCTCGACCCGCACCGGAGGCGGAGCGTTCTCGACCCCGGGGTCCTTTTTGAGCTGATTGGTCGCGAAGAAGATCTGGACCAGTTTGCGTGAGACGTCTGTTACTGCGAGCTGGCCGAACAACTGGGCTTCGCGTTTGAGTCCCTCGGTCATGCCGTGCTTGAGGCCGTACTCGGCGGCCTCGAGCGCGGCGAGCGGCGCCGGATAGTGCCCGCCGGTCTTCTCGAGCACCTGCTTGCGCGCCATCCGGAAGACCAGGCTTCGGCCCAGGGGATTGCCGTCGAGCAGCAATCCGAGGAAGCCGCCGGGCCGTTTGCGCTTGGGGCGCCAGCCCCCCGCCATCCGCTTCGCAGCCGCCGTTGTGATCTCAGCGAGTATTGGTGGCGGGACGAGCTCGTCCACGATACCGAGCCGGAACGCCTTGGGCGCGCGCTCACTCTTGCCCGCGAGAATGATGTCGAGCGCAGCACGCGCGCCAATCAATCGCGGCAACCGCTGGCAGCCGCCCGCCGCGGGCAGGATGCCGAGCTGGACTTCGGGAAGGCCGATCTGCGTTTTGGGGTGATCGGTGGCAACGCGGTATTGGCACGCCAGTGCGAATTCCAGCCCACCACCCAGGCAGGCGCCATGAATCCCGACTGCGATCGGTTTGGGAAACCGCGCGACGCGATCGAGCATCTCCTGCCCGTCTGCCGAGAGTCGCTCCGCTTCCGCTGCCGAGCCGAGGGTGACGAACTCCTCGATGTCGGCGCCGGCGATGAAGTTGTCGGGCTTGCCGGACAGAAAGACGACCGCGCGAACGCTCGGATCGTCGGCCAGCGCGGCAAAGCAGGCGAGAAATTCGTCTTTGACGGCGCGCGAGATGACGTTGACGGGCTGACCCTTCAAGTCCAGCACCACCGTCGCGATCCCGTCGGCGATCTCCCAGGTGACGGCTGGAGCGGTCCGCGACGGGGAGGACGCGATCGTGGCCACTACCGGCGCTCCAGCACCATGGCGAACGCCATGCCGCCCTGCGCGCACACGGAAATCAGGCCGTACTGCACGTCGCGGCGCCGCATTTCATTGGACAGCGTCGTAACGAGCCGCCCGCCAGTCGCGCCGAACGGATGACCGATCGCAATCGAGCCGCCCATGACGTTGATGATGTCTTCGTTGATCTCCCAACCTTTGGCCGCAAATCCCTGAAGGTTAGAGAGTACCTGCGATGCGAACGCCTCGTGGATTTCGATCAACCCCAAATCCTTCCACTGAATGCCGGCGCGTTCGAGCGCCTTCGGCACGGCCCAGACGGGCGCCTGCAGCAGTTGCCATCCCGGATCAACGGCCGCGACGGCGTAGGAGCGGATGTAGGTCAGCGGCTCGTAGCCGAGCGCGCGCGCTTTTTCATCGCTCATGAGCAGCACCGCCGACGCGCCATCGGTGAGCGGGGAAGAATTGGCGGCCGTAACGGTGCCATAGCGGCGGTCAAAGACGGGCCTGAGCTTGGCCATCTGATCGAGCGAAGTGTCACTGCGAATGCCATTGTCCTGACGCACGATCTCCGCACCGGGACGCTGCGGGAGCCACGGCACGATCTCCGCGGTCAACCGCCCGTCGGCCGTGCCCTCCGCCGCGAGCTTATGGCTGCGCAAGGCCCAGCGGTCCTGCGCTTCGCGCGGGATGTGATTCTCTTTCGCCATCTTCTCTGCCGACTGCCCCATCGACATCCCCGTCGACGGCTCGGCGATCGCGGGCGCGACGGGAACGAGATCCTTCGGGCGAATCTTCGCGAACGTCCGGATGCGCGCGCCGAGCGACTTGGCTTTGCTCGCTTCGACGAGAATGTCGGCGAGCCGGCGCGACGCGAGAATCGGGATTTCCGACAGCGCCTCCGCGCCGCCCGCGATGATGATGTTCGCGTTGCCGAGCGCGATCTGATCCTGCGCGGCGCTGATGGCCTGATTGGCGGACGCGCAGGCCCGATTCAGTGAATAGGCGGGAATCTCTTTGGGAAATTGCGGCAGCAGGCTCACTTCGCGCCCGATATTCGGCACGAGCGCCGACGGCACCACCTGTCCGAAGATCACTTCATCGACGTCCTGGCCATCGAGATTGGTTCGCTCGAGCAGCTCGCGCGCGGCGTAGCGCGCGAGATCGACCGCGCGCTGGTCTCTTAAGACGGTGCCGGCCTTGGCAAAGGGCGTACGGACGCCGGCGATCACTGCAACGCGACGACCGTTGAGACTCGGCATTAGATTGCCCCCTCCAGCAGGACTCGAAACCTACCACCAGCCCCAAGTGGAGGGGAGTTGGAGCAGACCCGCGCAGCGGCCCTGAAAGCAATGGTCGAAACGCCGGTCGACGTGCTGATCATTGGCGGCGGCATCACGGGGGCGGGGATCGCGCGCGACGCGGCGATGCGGGGGTTTCGGACGGCGCTGGTGGACAAGGCGGATTTCGGCGCCGGCACGTCGTCGCATTCGTCGCGCTTGATCCACGGCGGCATCCGCTATCTCGAGCAGGGCGCGTTCCGGCTGGTCTTCGAAGCCAGTCACGAGCGGCGGGTCCTGCTGACCATCGCGCCGCATTTGGTGCGGCCGCTGGCCTTTCTCTTTCCGATTTATCGAGGTGGCCGCATTCCGGCGTGGAAACTCCGCGCCGGCATGTGGCTGTACGATCTGCTGGCGTCCTTCCGTAACGTGCGCTGGCATCGCTGGCTCAGCACCAAGAAAGTCCGGCGGGTCGAACCGGCACTTCGCGAGCGCGGCCTTGTCGGCGCGGCGCTGTACTACGACGCCCAAACCGACGATGCGCGTCTCGTCATCGCCACGATCCGGAGCGCGATCCGCGCGGGAGCCGTGGCGGCCAACTACGTCGAGACCACCGCGCTGCTCAAGCCCGACGGCCGAGTCCGCGGGGCCCTGGTGCGTGACGTGCTGACCGGCCAGACCGCCACAATTCGCGCAAACGTTGTCGTAAACGCCACCGGCCCGTGGTCCGATCAGCTGCGCCGGCTCGACGATCCGCAGGCGCCGGCAATCTTGCGCCTCACGAAAGGCGTACACGTCACTGTCCCGCGGCGCCGCCTCGCCAACGAGCACGCCGTCACGCTGCTGTCGCAGATCGATGGACGCGTGATGTTCGTGTTGCCGTGGGATGATCTGTCCTACATCGGGACGACCGACACGGACGCCGACTCCTCACCCGATGCGCTGCGCGTGACGGCGGCGGACGTGACGTATCTGCTCCGCTCCGCGAACGCCGCATTCCCGGATGCGCGGCTCGCGTCGAATGACGTCGTCTCCGCCTGGGTAGGCCTGCGGCCGCTGCTCCGGGAGGATCGCGCGAATCCATCGCAGCTATCGCGCGAGCACAAAGTGTTCGAGAGCGCGCAAGGCCTGATTACGATTGCCGGCGGCAAGCTGACCACCTATCGCGTCATGGCGCGCGACGTCGCCGATCGCGTTGCGGCGCGCCTGCGCGAGCTCGACGGGCGGGCGCTCCCGCCACGTCCCGCAACCGACAAGGTGCCGCTTCCGGGCGGCGAGGCAGCCGATCTCGACATTCTGATCGAAGCGGCACGCGCGCGCGGTGCATCGGAGTCGACCGCTCGACACCTCGTTGCCAGCTACGGCACCGAAGCCGCCGCTGTACTCAATCTCGTGGATCGCGACCGCCAGCTCGGCACGTCCATCGTCGCCGGGCGCCCGGAAATCTGGGCGGAGATCGCATACACGGTCGAGCGTGAATTGGCGGTGCGCGTGCAAGACGTGCTCGTGCGACGTCTCCATCTCTTCTATGAACTTCCCGATCAGGCGCGCGCGGTAGCCGGCCGCGTCGCCGCGCAAATGAAACAGCTCCTCGGCTGGGACCAGACACGCGAAGCCGAGGAGCTGCGAGACTACTTCCAGGTGATCGAGCGCGCTCGGATTACGGCCTGACCCTCACGTGAGGGTTGACGTGTACGTGAGGGTGCACGTGCACGTGCGGGCCGTCGTCGTTGTCGTCGATTTGCCGGAGCGCCCACGTCGCCGCGTGGCGAACCGAACCGACCTCGTCGCGCTGCGCGGCGGTGAGCCCGTCCCGCGCGCGCGGGCTCTCGATTTCACCGAGCGCCCAGGCTGCGGTCGCCCTTACGTCTTCATCGCGGTCCTTGAGGGCGCTCACCAGGGGCTCGACGGCCCCGTCGCTCTGGACTTCACCCAGCGCCCAGGCAGCCAGCGCCCGTACCTCCGGATCGTCGTCTTTCAACGCGGCCGCCAGCGCATCGACGGACCCGGCATCTTCGATTTCGCCGAGCGCCCAGATAGCGGTCTTGCGCACGTCGGGCACCGCGTCATGCAGCAATGCTTCGAGCGGGGCGATGCCTTCGGCTTTGTCGATTTCGCCCAACGCCCAGGCCGCCTGTTGCCGCACGCGCGGGTCGCGGTCCTGGGTTGCCGTGCTCAAAATGGGCACGGCAGACCCGTCCTCGATTTCGCCGAGGGCCCAAACCGCGGAGAGGCGCACATCGATGTCGGAGTCTTTGAGTGCGTTGCTCAACGGCCGGACGGCGCGCGCGTCATCGATTTCGCCGAGCGCCCAGGCAGCGGTGCGACGCACCTCGGGCGCGCGATCGCTCAACGCCGCCGCCAGCGCATCAATCGTGAGCTTCTCGTCCATTTCGCCCAGGGCCCAGGCGGCGGTCATGCGGACGGCCGAGCTCGCGTCATTCTTCAGGGCGTTGCTGAGCGGGTCGATTGCGCGACGGTCCTCGAGCTCACCTAACCCGAGCGCACCAGTCTCGCGAAAGTCGGCTCGCGTCTCGCGCAGCAACCCGATGAACAGGTCATAGCCGGCGGAGCCGCCGTGGTTGCCCAGCACGCGGGCGGCAATGTTGCGGACGCAGCGATTGTCGTCGCGAACGAATGCGCGGAAGGCACCGAGCACGGCAGGATCGAGCTGGTGCCGGCTCTCGTGCATGGCAATGTGAAAGCCGCCGCCTCCGCCTCCCCCTGGCATCGGCATCGGTGTAGGCATGGGCTGCGGCATCGGCATTCCGGGCGTCGAGAAGGCGCGGCCCCAAAAACCACCGTAGTTCATGAGCGATTCGCCGGCCAGCGCGCAAACGGTCGAGTCGGCGGTGCCCAACTGATTCAGGACGCGAGTAACGGCTGCGGAATCGAGCGGAGCGCGTTCCTGCACGACGAGCAGGAGCGACGTCAGTAACGGCGCGAGCATGGGAATCCCGGTTCGAGAGACGTTCACTTGGATAGGGGCGTAGGCGGAAAGGTTGCCGCCTTCGGAAATGCCGGTATGTTTTCGCCCCGTGCGCCCCAGCGTCCGCCGTCACTTCCGCAGCTATGCCGTGCTGCTCGTTCTGATCAGTATGGCGGGATGCTCCAGTCCGGCCCCGTCACGAACGGCAAGCGTGGCAGACTCGATCATTCCGTCCGGACCGTTCGGAGATGCCGTGCGACGCGGCAAAGCCCTCGTGCTGGCGACACGGGACAGCCTGCCGGGGAATGTCGGCAACAAGCTGCGCTGCACGAGCTGCCATCTCGACGTGGGGCGACGTGAGACCGGCACGTGGATCGGCGTGTTCGCGCGCTATCCGCAATATCGTGCGCGCAGTGGCGTCGTCGAAACGATCGAATATCGCGTGAACGATTGCTTTCGCCGCAGCATGAACGGGACGGCCCTCGATCCCGCGAGCGATGACATGCGGGACATCGTGGCCTACCTCGCGTTTCTGTCGAAGGGCGTAACCGTCGGGCCACCCGGGCTGAGCCTGCGGCTGCAAAAATGGGCCGTGCTCACGGCCGATCCCGACAGCGGGTCGCGCGTCTATGCCGCTGTTTGCGCCAAGTGTCACGGCACGTCGGGCGAGGGAACCGCGGTCGCGCCGCCGGTCTGGGGCCCGGATTCGTACAACATCGGCGCCGGCATGTCGCGGGTGCGCGCCGCCGCCGAATTCATCAGCCGCAACATGCCGTTCGACGCGCCGGGCACGCTGCGGGACGCCGACGCGTTCAACGTCGCCGCGTTCATCAATGCGCATACTCGGCCCGACTTCGCCGGGAAAGAGAACGATTGGCCGAACGGTGATCCACCACCGGATGTCGCGTATCCCACACGAGCACACCACTAGGAGGCACGTATGTACAGGCGCGGGTTTCTCGGTCGTCTCGCCGCCACCGCGGCCGCTGGAGTCGCAGGGTTGACCCCGCTTCGACTGGAAGCGCAGCCGTCGATCCGTCACGAGCCCATGGCCGGCGGTGCGGACGCGTCGTTCGAGACGTGGCTCAACCGAATCAACGGCAAACACAAGATGTTGTTCGACGCACCCGAGCCGAACGGCGGCATGGCGGTCGTCTGGCCGCGCGTCTGGCTCAACGGCAACAACGACAATTACGGCACGAAGGACACGGACAACTCGGCGGTGATCGTGCTGCGGCACGGCGCGATCCCGATCGCGATGCAGGACGCGCTGTGGGCGAAGTACAAATTCGGCGAGGTGTTCGGTATCAAGGACGGCGATGCGCCGTCGGTGCGCAATCTATTCGCGAAGACGCTGCCACTGCCGCTGCCGGGGACGGGAGTCGAGGCGCTGCTCGCGAGCGGCGCGCAGATCGGCGTCTGCAACGTGGCGCTCACGGTCTTTAGCGGCATGGTTGCCCAGAAGATGAGCATGGACGCGGCCGCTGTGAAATCGGAATGGGTCGCGGGGCTGATTCCGGGAGTGCAGGTGGTACCGTCGGGCGTGCTCGCGGTCTCGCGCGCGCAGGAGAAGGGCTGCGTTTACTGTTTCGCAGGGTGAGTTGCATTCGTGTAGGGGCGCAGCATGCTGCGCCCCTACTTCCATCCCCTCAAGCCCCTTACATAATCATGTAGCACGAGAAATTTCTCGTACAAGCGCACGCCTTTGCGCTTTCTGCCGAACTCACTGAACAACTCGCGTAACCGGCCACGCCGGGTCACGTAGAATCGAAACGTCTCGGCAAAGTCTTCCTGCGGATGGGTCGCCGCGTAGGCGCTCACGTAATCGGTCAGCGTGGTCGCGATGCGCCGCCGCTCGAAGTCCACCCAGTGCTCGTCTGCCACACGGTAGGCTTTGCGCACCTCACCGAACGCGCGCCGGAAGCGGCCGGTGCGAGTCCACGACCAGTGATGATAGAGAAAAGAGTGCCCCAGCTCGTGGAGCAGAAGGCCGGTCAGCATGTTCCAGGAGATCTCGTCACGCCGGCGCTTCCCGGTGACGTAGCGGCGATCGAGCTCGATCACCTTCGGTGCACGGGGCGCCACACCCGACACGCCGGGCCGCAGCATCACGCGATAATGCCAGTCCCGAATCCGCGCGACGATCAAGAGCCGCCGCGCCCTGCGCAGCGCGCGCGGAATGAGATCGCGGCCGGTGGCGTCTTCACCGCACCAGGGACACGTCGCCATCCAGTCGTCCGCCCCGCGGTCGCAGTGCGGGCAGACGTTCTGGAAATCGTCGTAGCGCCACGTTTGGGCCCGCCCACACCAGGGACAGAACCGCATGGGGTACATGACGCCGCCGCCACAGCCCCAATCGCAGCGCGCGTGATACTTGAAACCCTTGGGCGCCTTCAGCGGCTCGGGACTCGAATCCTCATCGTGGATGTTCCGGCCGCACCAGGGACAGAAGGAAAACGCGTCCGACACCATCCATCCGCAGTACGCACACTCGGCGCCCGTCTCCCTTTGGACGTCAGGCCACTCGAGCCGCCGGCTGCAGCTCGGGCAGAAGCTCCAGAACCGCTCGAGCTCCGTGTGGCAGCGCGGGCATCGCAGCTCGGGAGTAGGGATTTCGCGCTTACTCACCGCGCCAGGGCCTCGTCCACGATGCGTTGAATGAACGCGTTGTACTTGAAACCCGCCTTCTCCGCCGCTTCCGCCATTTCGTGCTCGGCGGCGATGAATGGATTCGGGTTCACCTCGAGCACGTAAACTTCATCGTCGTGCGCCAACCGCACGTCCACGCGCCCGTAGTCCTGGAGCCAGAGCGCGTGGAACGCCGTGCTGCAGATCTCGCCGATCCGGCGCGTCAGCTCTTCCGACACGCCTTTCGCGAACACGTTCTTGATCCGCTTCTTTTTTCGGTACTCCTCGTCCCACTTCGCCTTGTAGGTCGCGATGCGATGCTCACCCGTTTCGGGCTCGCCGAACGTCATCTCGGTGAGTGGGAGCACCTCGAGCTCGTCGTTCCCGATCAGGCCGACATAGACCTCGCGACCTTCGACCAGCTCTTCGACAATCGCGGCCTGGTGGTACTTGCCGTGAATGAACTCGACGCGCTGCTTCAGGCTCGGGTCGTCTTCGACGACCGAGGCCTGCGCGATGCCGATGGACGCATCCTCGAGCAGCGGCTTCACGATCAGGGGGAACCGCAGCTCCGAGGGCCGGAGCACGTCGTCGCCTTCGTGAAATTCGGCGAACGCGGGCACGCGAATGCCGTGGAAGGCGAGCACTTTCTTCGTCAGCGATTTGTTGCGCGCAACCAAGAGGGCGGTCGGCGACGAGCCGGTGTAGCGATAGCCGTACATGTCGAGCAACGCGGCGATGGCATACTCGTGGCGCGCGTTCCTGCGAAAACCTTCACAGCCGTTGAACACGAGCTTTGGCTGAAACCAGACGAGCTTGGTCAGCAGCGGGGCGACGTCGTCGCCGATGCCGATCATCAGCACCTCGTGCCCGTTCGCGATCAACGCGCGCGCGACGTCGTACTCCGCCTCCTCCGCCTTCTGCTCGACTTCACGTTTGAACGCGGCGTCGTCCCATTCGGGATGCAGCGAATCGAAGATGACGGCGATCTTCACGACCGGACCTCAGCGCCGGCGCGACACATGCATGTCGAGCGCGCTCACGCGTTGCATGTCGCGTTTCACGGTTGTCAGTCCGATCAGAATGATTGCGCCGCCCAACACCCCGACGGCCGGCAACAGCAGCATCGCGGTCCGCAGGGTCCCGGTCCGGTCCGACAGATAGCCGATCAGCGGCGGCGCGAGCGCGTCGCCGGCGAGGTGCGAAAACAGCACGAAGGCGCCGAGCACCGAGGCCTGCACCGCGGGCGGCACGACGTCCAGGATCACGGCGGCGAGTGGTCCATTGTACCAGGAGTACAAGAAATACGTCGCCAGAATGAGCGGCGCGAACCAGCGCAGATCGTGAACCAGCAAGAGCGCCGCGCACACGGGGGCGCCGAGCACGAACCCGGCGCCGGACGCGAGCACGCGGCCCCCGCTCCAGCGTTGCTGCAACCGGTCGGCCAGCCTGCCGCCGACCAGCGCGCCGAGCACGCCGCCGGCGAGGGCCCACAGACCGAACTGCGCGCCGACGCTCGCGACCGAGAGTCCATGGACGCGCTCCATGAACGCCGCGGCCCACGCGATGAGCCCGTTCACCGCGAACGTAATCATCGCGCCGCCCAGAAACACCCAGATCAACGTCGGCGTGCGCAGCACGAGAACCGCGGCGTCCTGAAAGTCGTCGAACGCGTCCGCCGCGACGGCGCCGGCCGCGGTGGTGCGGCGCACGGCGACCGGCACGAGGCGCCACACGGTCCATGCGATGCCGATGCTCACGCCGACGCCGAATAGCGCCGTGCCCACCTGCGAGGGAATTCCCTCGAACAGCGACAGGAATCCCGCCAAGATGGCGCCCACGCCCGCGCACACCACGACCGGCATCGCGTAGTACAGGACGCCGCGCATGCCGCGCTCGCCCCAGCGCCGCAACGTCTCGAAGATCGGCGGTGGCGGCCGCCGATCGAGCTCGCGCAGCCGCGATGCAAGAATGGCGAGCACGAGGCCGGGGAGTCCCATCCCGATGAATGCCCAACGCCAACCGTACCGCTCGGCGATGACGCCGCCGAACCAGATGCCGAGCACGCCGCCCAGCGCCATGCCGACGGAGTACACGCCGATCGCGAACGCGCGACGGCGACCTTTGTAGTACTGGGCGATGAGAGCCTGCGCGGCCGGCGCGTACCCCGCTTCGCCGAATCCCACCAGCGCG
>Ga0070730_10000862_pt1 | contig 31772 bp, 25 predicted proteins | sample Coa_R1_3_FD_66447 | JGI IMG/M metagenome (GOLD analysis project Ga0070730, IMG submission 66447) | Surface soil microbial communities from Centralia Pennsylvania, which are recovering from an underground coalmine fire - Coalmine... | ecosystem: Environmental > Terrestrial > Soil > Unclassified ... | reverse complement strand
CTTGTGGCGCTTACCATTCACGGGGCAAATTACGTGGCTTTGAAGACAAGCGGCGAACTGAACATCCGCGCCCGCCGCACGGCGTCCCTGCTCTGGCCTGTCCTTCTGGCTGTTACGCTGCTCAGCCTGTGGGCCACGCTTTCCATTCGTCCCGAATTGCTGAACAACTATCGGCGCTTCCCAGCTCTGTTTGTGGTTCCTGGAGTGGTGGCAATCAGTCTGGTGGCTATGATGGTATTTCGCCGCAAAGGCAATGACAAAGCCGCCTTCCTCTCGTCCAGTACCTATCTTGTGGTCATGCTGGTGGGCGCGGCCGCTGGTGTGTACCCCAACCTTCTCGCTTCCACCACCGATCCTTATCTGAACATCACTGTTTATAACGCGGCAACGGGATCGTATTCGCTCTCTGTAGGCCTTATTGTCTGGGGCCTGGGCATGGCGCTGGCAATCGGCTACTTCGCCTTTATTTACACAATATTCCGCGGCAAAGTTGAAGCATAACTGGAATTCCTCGAATGGCCTGCGGGAACTACAACTACACCACCGTGACCTGATGAAAAGCCACTCCAGATGGGATCATGGCCCGCACGGCCCTGCGCCAGACGGACAGCAACACTGTGCCCACAATGATCAGGGCAAGGCAAAGACCGATCCACATACCCGTCGCGCCCAGTTTCAGCCGAAAACAAAGCAGTGCGCCGAGGGGCAGACCAATCATCCAGTAACCAATCAAATTGGCGAGCATGGGTGTACGCGTATTTCCAGCGCCGCGCAGGGCTCCGGTGGCGACGACCTGTAAACCGTCGAACAACTGAAAAACAGCAGCGACCAGCAGCAGACGCGCCCCGGTATGAATCACCGCAGGCTGAGGCGAATAGACGCGGGCAATGTAAGGCGCAAAAAGAAACAGGAGCAGCCCGCAGCAGGACATGAAGACCGCACCCAGCAAAATGGCCACCCATCCGGCGCGGGCCGCTGCACGGAAGTCTCGCGCGCCAATGCTGTGGCCGACGCGGATTGCCGCAGCGGAGCCAATGCCCAGAGGAACCATGTAAGTGAGACTGGCTACGTTGAGCGCAATTTGGTGTCCAGCGAGTTGAAGCGAGCCGAGTTTGCCGATGAGAAAAGTGGCCATGGTGAAGCCGCCGATTTCCAGCAGCATTTGCGAGGCGGCGGGAAGTCCCAGCCGCAGCAGTATGCGGATACGGCTGACATCCAGGCGGCGCGAGGACTGCCACAAGCCGCTGCGATTCTTGTGGTTGTAATAGACCACGGCAATGGCCAGGACGAGAACCATGTAAATTCGCGCTCCGCAGGTGGCCCATCCGCTGCCGGCCACGCCCAGAGCGGGAAACCCGAGGTGCCCGTAAACGAATGTCCAGTTGCCGAGCAGGTTGATAAGATTGGCGGAAATAAGCGCAAACACCACTGGACTCACCAAGCCCATGGCCTGCAAATACCGGCGCAGCACAAAATAAAGCACCAGAGGCAGTGTGCTCCAGACAAGGGTCCTGATGAACGGAATCGTCTGTTCCACCAGTGCGGCTTCCAGTCCAAAATGCGCCAGGAAAGGAAGCCAGCTTAGGACGCACAACATCAGCAGAGGCGAAAGGACCAGAGAAAAGTAGAGGGCATTCCACAGCGCGCGATGGCACTCTTCGAGCTTTTTCGCGCCAAATGCCTGAGAAACAATGGTGTCGAGTCCAAGCATGATGCTGCTGCCAAACAGGGCGATGGTGTAGAAAAGCGTGGTTCCAAGACTCACGGCCCCGATAGCGGTCGCACTGTAAGGCAGCCGCCCGACCATGACCGTATCCACAAACCCCATGGATATCCATCCCACCTCAGAAAGGGCAAGCGGAACGGCCAGCCGCAGCATGGGCCGAAATTCCTGGCGAATTTCGTTTACGTGAAACATACAATGACCAGATCACAGCAGAACACATTTGGGGACAAGTGAAAAGCCGCGGTATGCTAACTGGAGATTGACGGCAGAACCCCGCGCGAGCCGGAAGCAGAAGCTTAGATTAAGATCAGAGTTTCGGGATCGGAATAATCCTCAAGAATGGCATGATAACCGGAAAGAATCCGCAGATTTTTCACCGCCCGGAGCAGTTCAAAGCGGACCTGATGCCCGCATTGCTTACAGACGGGAAATCTGTCGTTTTTTAGCAGAGTGGCTTCGTGCATGAGCCGGTGTGCATCGTGAGTGACCCGATAGATGCCGCTCGTCGGAACCAGCTCTCCCGGGACAAACTTTTTGCCGGAGTGTGTATGTTCTTTCATTCCATAAACCTGGAGCAGCATCTCTCGATGTACCCATGTTTTGTTACTATAAATCCAAATTGCACCGCGATGCGAAATGAAAAGATAATTCAATATATAGCTTTGCTATGGCCAACTCTTGCCGCTTTTGATGCATCCGCAAGTACCGGAAAACGGCCAGATGCAGTCCTGAGTGGCTTCCTGCGCTCATCCGTAAAATACTTATTTACGAGGGTGGCTTAAACTCATGCCAAGAATTCTCTGCATTTCTCCTTCAGATGTACTTCTCTCCACCAGGCAACTGCTGCTCGAAAGCGACGGACACTCAGTTGAGTCCATCCGGCAGCTTCCCCAGATCCATGCGCTGCATAAAGAACAGAAGTTCGATCTCGCCGTTGTGGGCCACGATTTTGCCGGAAATGAAAAACGCCGGATCGCGCACGCCATTAACACACGTTTTCGAGGCCTTCCCATTTTGGAAATGTGTTATCACTCACCGGAGATTCCCGGCGCGGATTTTATCCTGAGCAATTCACCGAGTGACCTGCTGGTAGCTATTCGCGATGTGCTCTCTGGCCGGCGGGTACGCGGATTTCCAGGTTGAGATCCAGCATTATAGTCATTGGAATCCTTTAAGTTACTTGCGAACCTTATGTACCTTCGCACTTGTGCCGATAAATTCATATGAATCAATCTGCCAATGGTGTATATAAATGACCAAATGGACTTGTAGCCTTTCATAGCACAGGTGCTGAATGCTGAAAATTGGCTCCAAAGCAAACGCTGTTCTGGATTGGATTTCCGCCAGCCGCGGACGTCTTTACACGGTACTCGTGCTCGGATCAGCCATTCCTCTTTTGCTGTTTTTATATACAGCCGACCGGATGATCAGAACCAGCCAGACACGCGCCCTTGCCCAGCAGAGCCGAATGGCAGGCGATCAAACCGCATTGATAGTGGAACGACGGCTGGCCAGACAAGCAGCCCTGGTCAGAACCGTGGCGGCAAATCCGGCAATTATCAGCGCCGTGGCGCGAGATGACCGGTACGCGGCAGCGGCCAGACTGCACGATGTGCAGGAACTGCGTGCTGAAGCAGCCCTGCTTGCGATCTATGACACAAATGGCGCCGCCACCGTGACGGATCCGGAAACGGCTGCTCCCCGTATGACACCGGAGTGGTTCAACGCCGTACTTCGGCATGACGGTGTTTACGCCACTACCATGGCGCCGGTACCGGACGATCCTGATGCCGTGGCTTTGACCCTGGCGATTCCCATTCGGACACAGGGACGCACGAGCATTTTGGCTGCCGGTTACACATTCCGCCAGATTGCATCTTTCTTTGAAGGCATTCCCGAATCGGTTACAAAATGGGTCACACTTCTGGATCAGAACGGCATCATCCTCTTCAAAAACGGCGATCCGATGCGTGCGGCTACCCGCAATGTCGCGGCTGACCAGGACGTGCAGCGACTCGTGGCCCGAAAGAGCCTCACCGAGTGGACTCTGCGCAAAAGCGGCCGGGTTTTGCTCACGCTGCATCCACTCACCTTCGGATGGGGCCTTCTGATCCGTATTCCTGCGTCAGAGCTGGACAAAGTCATATGGAATTTCGAGCGGCCTCTGGCGATGTTGGGCCTGGCCATACTGGTGGTGGCTGTGGGTCTGGGAGGCATCGGCGCTTCGCTGTACCGGCGCATGCGCGAAAGTGAAAAGCGCGTACGCCAGATCATTACCTCGGCTACCGATGCGTTCATCTCCGTGGACAGGAATGACCAAATCACTGAGTGGAACCCGAGGGCGGAAGCACTTTTTGGCTGGTCCAAAGCAGATGTGACTGGCCAGCCTCTGCACACCACGATTGTTCCCCCGCGTTATCGCGAGCAATACCTGCAGTACCTGAAGCATCTGGCCTCCATCTCGGACGCTGAGACCCGGAACAGCAGGCTGTTGGAATTGCGATCGCTCCACCGCAGTGGACGGGAAATTTCCATCGAGGTTTCCATTTCCCGCGCGCACTGCGATGGCGGCGACCGGTTTAACGCCTTTGTCCGTGACATTACCGAGCGCAAGCTCGCGCAGGAAGAAATCAGAAAACTCAATGCGGACCTGCATTCACGTGTCCTGGATCTGGAAGCAAGAAACCGCGAGCTTGAATCTTTCAGTTACTCCATTTCGCACGACGTTCGTGCTCCGCTGCGGCATATCGCCGGATTTTCCGACCTGCTGGCGGAAGAGTGCGAGAAGCAGATCAGTCCCACGGGCCACGAATATCTGGGAAGAATCCAGAACGCCGTGGCCCGCACACAGCGGCTGATCGAAGATCTGCTGCGGTTCTCGCGTCTGGGGGAGCAGGGACTAAACCAGCAGCGCACCAAACTGAACGAGGTTACCGAACAGGTCGTTGCCAGCCTGCAAAGCGAGATTACTGGACGAGCCATTTCATGGGAAATTTCCACCCTGCCGGAAATTAAATGCGATACTGCACTGGTGACGCAGGTGTTCTGGAACCTGATTTCCAACGCGATCAAATTCACTTCCACGCGCAGCCCGGCGGTGATCTCAATTGGCCAGTGCGAAGAAAATGGCGATCAGGTTTTATTTGTTCGCGACAATGGCGTGGGCTTTGATATGCGTTATGCCAGCCGGCTGTTTGCTCCTTTTCAAAGGCTGCATGGGCAGGATGAGTTTGAAGGCACCGGAGTGGGACTGGCGATTGCCGAGCGCATTATCCATAAACACGGAGGCTGCATCTGGGCGAGGGCCGTTCCCGACCAGGGCGCAACTTTCTTCTTTCGACTCTGGCCTCAAAAAAACGGGCTCGGGAAAAATACGAAACAGTCCGTGCCGGATGTCAGTACCGTGGAAGCGCCCTGCGGAACATAAAATAAATCGTGCGGTCAGGCCGTTTTGCAAAAAAAATTGCGATTCAGTGTAACGATTCTGGGGCCTGCGTCACTATTTAACAGAGAACAAGCAGGGCGCCTGGGATGAGCTGGCTCCTTCTCCCTGGAAAGCCCTGCCTTCTCTCTTTTGTGTCTGCAAGACATCTGCTACGTCTTCAAATCGCCAGTCTCAGTGTTGTTTTTTATTTTTGGCTCTCTGCCGTTCGTGCCAAAGCGCGTTCCAGCGTCTGATTTAAGGCTTTTTTCGTGGCCTCGTATTCCTCGGGGGAAATCGAGCCACGAAGACGATCGCTTTCCAGCTGAAACAGTTCGTCCTTAAGCATATCGATCATGGATAGCGGCTGGACACCCGCACCAGCGGCAGCTCCGGCAAATACGCGCTTTCGGGAAAACCGCCAGGCAATATAGATTCCGGCGGCAAGAAGCACGACAGTCCCGGCCAGGATGATCCAAAGTGTTCCGGCAGGAGTATTGCGCGCCGTTTCCGGCATGGCAGCCGCAGCCGGGGCAGCAGCGCGTACCTGAGAAGTTGGGGCTGGGGCATGGGGAGCCGAAACCGCGGGCGCTGGCGGCGGAAGCGCCGCCACAACGCCATGGCCAGCCACTTCAAAGGCCGGCACCGCGCCGATCACCGGCTCGGCAACCGCAGCCTCCAGTTGCATCCCGTTTACCGTGACCGGAGATCTAAAAGTCCCCGGACGCAGCGCTTTGAAAGACATGGACGGAGGAAGCGTTATAGCGAGCCTTTGAACGGGATAATCCAGCCGCACATGGAAAGTTCTGGGCCCCTTGTTCGGGAGATGGTAAGCGATCCTGAACAACGTATCGCCTGGCCGCAGGGGAAAATTGATACTGTACTGCCCTTTCTTCCCTTTTCGCGCGACCGGCTGGACATTTACCCAGATTCCCTTCGGAGACTTCGCCTGGGCAAAATCAATGCCCGCATCTTCGGGAAGCGAGACCTCGTAACCACGCTCCTGCCCCTGGGTTACAGGAGGAGTGGATTCATTCCGGATGTCATACATTTCCATTACATCCAGATCTTTACCCTTGCTTTGAATCTGAACGATTCCCATACTTCCAGCCACGCCGGGAATTTTGGGCACGGCATCAAACACCTGCATTTGCAGCGGCGCGGCTCCAAGGACATTCTCATCGTAAGTAATACCCTGATGCATAACGCGGACTACATGTGCGTCTTTGGGCGAGCTCAGGCTAAGGGTGAACGCACCCTGTGCGTCGGTTTTGGTGTGGGCTTCCTCCTGCATGCCCTGGCTCAGCCGCAGCAGGATCACATCATCGCCTTCGGCTGGTTTTCCCGTGGTCTGGTTACGGACAGTGCCGGTAACGGTGTCCGCGGCGCTGGCGGAAAGAACGCTGAGCAGGCAGGCGATGAGAATTATGGATTTGAATGCAGGCATAGAATGGAATCGGCTTCCGGACTTGCGCTCGGAACAAAATCTCCTGGTGAATTACGGCAATTTAATGATACGGCCAGCAGCAGCCTATATGAAAGTCCGTCAGCATACAACCCGATAATCAACTGAGGTCAATGGGCCTTTCATGAGTTAAACACAATAGCAAATCCGGGCCGGAAATCAATCATACCAGGCGGCTAATACTCCCATAGCGAAGGGCTATGCCCTTCAGTGTACTGGCGCGGTGAAGTATCCGGCCCGATGACGCACCTGCCATGAAGTTGCCTGAGGGGCGTGGCCGATAAGCTCGATCTGAATACGCCGGAATGATGAATCGGAGAATCGCCGGTTGGGATAGTAGGCAATCAGATATTGTGAGCGCAATTCCTCACTCACCTGCTGAAAAGCCTGATCGAGCTGGTTAATGCTTTCCGCGTAGTAGTACTTTCCGCCGGTGTCTTTGGAAAGCTGGATCAAAGCATGCTCGCCGCCGAGGTTGCGTCCGGCATCGGCAGCCACTGGAACAATGATGATGCTGTAGATGATCGCCTCCGCCTCCTGCGCCCGGCGCAGTGCGTTGGCATAATCAGTCTGGCTGGTGGTGTCGCCGCCATCGGTAATCAGGACAATGACCTTCCGCCCCTGTTTCTTCAGCAGCGCCTCGGAGCCAAGGAAAATAGCATCGTAAAGGGACGTGCCGGCCCCGGCATGGAGATTATCAATGCCATGCTCCAGATACTTCATGTCGGCAGAAAACCCGGTGAGCTGATCGGTGTTTTCCGAAATCTGAAAAATGGACAACCTATCCTGCGGACGCAGTATGGAGCGGACAAACTTTTTGGCCGAAGCCATCTCCAGTTTCAGGTCTCTGCGCGTGCTTTCGCTGGTATCGATGCCGAGCACCACACTGAGCGGCAGCTCTGACTGCCTTTCGAAGACGCTGATTGTCTGCGGCACTCCGTCTTCGAATATCCGGAAGTCGTTTTTGGTTAGGTCATAAATCGTCGCGCCATGCTCGTCGGTAACGGTAGTAAAAACGTTCACCAGCCGCACGTTGACGCGAAATGTATTCTGGTCGTCGCTGCCTCCGGCGCTTTGCCCGGCGGCGACATCAACATGGCCGTCGGCCGTGCGGCTCTGCGCCTGCGGCACAGCAGACAGCCATGCCAGCAGACACAGCACAATACAGTAACGCTCCCCCAGGGGTTGAGCTCTCATAGATTCATTTATGACGCAGGTATTCTGGAACTGTTAGATGCAATTGCGAAATAAAGGTTTATTTGGACGAGCGAATTTCTTCCGGAAACGCTTCGCCATCGGACCAGACAGCTCCATCCTCAAAATACTCCTTCTTCCAGATTGGCACGGTCTTCTTGAGAGTATCAATCAGCCAGCGGCAAGCCTCAAAAGCAGCAGCCCGATGCGCCGAGACCACGACAATCAGCACACTTGTCTCACCAATTTCCAGTCTTCCCAGTCTGTGTACCACACGAAGATCGCGCACCGCGAACTGCTGAAGCGCCGCATGGCACAATTTCTCCATCTCATTGATGGCCATAGGATTATATGCTTCATAATCCAGATACAAGGTGCGCCGGTTCCGGGTATGATTACGGACAATGCCTTCAAACAGCACCACTGCGCCATCTTCCGGCGCTTTAAGACTTTCCGCTATCTGCTGTGAAGGGATTCGCTCCTGGACAATGGCGCAATGCGGAGACTCAAACAACGCTCCGCTGCCTCCGCTGACTGGTGGAAGCAAGCCAACCTCGTCACCATCCTGAAGAAGAGCCGTGCTCTGCGCATACTCCTGGTTCACGGAGCAGGCCAGCGATGGCGCCAGTGCTTTGAATTGGGGAAAACGCGCGCCGTAACCGTTCAGTACATCGGACAATCGGGCGCCGGAGGAAAGTTCCATGACCTCCTCGCGCTGGCCGACAATGTCCGTTAGCTGTCCAAAAAAAAGAATTCGAATGCGCATTGCTTTTAACAGGATACAAAAAAGTACGTCACGGGACCTGGCTGCGAAACGAAAAACTGGTCGAGGCCGGTAAATTCATTCTAAAAGAAAAGAGCCGGATGATCTGCATCCGGCTCCTGCCGCTTATTTTAGGCTCTCTTGTTAAACGTTGGTTAACACCCGTTCACGGGTTTCCGCATCCTGCTGCTCCTGCTGGCGTGACGCAGGCAGCGCAATATCGAGCACCTCGTCAATCGTGGTCACGTAGTGAATGCCGACGCCTTCCAGCTGCTCCGGAGTCAGGTCTTCCTCCACGTTCATGCGGTTGTCCGAGGGAAAGATCACGTCCTTGACGCCGGCGCGTTTGGCCGCGAGGAACTTCTCTTTCACGCCACCGATGGGCAGCACATTGCCGCTAAGCGTGATCTCACCCGTCATTCCGGTCAGCGGACGCACCGGACGGTCGGTCAGCAGTGAAACCAGGGCCGTGGCCATGGTCACGCCAGCCGAGGGGCCGTCTTTAGGTATTGCTCCCGCGGGTACGTGAATATGGATGTCATGGTCCCTGAAGAACTCTTCATCAATCCTCAGCCGGGCCGCATTCGAGCGCACCCACGTCAGCGCGGCCTGCATGGACTCCTGCATGACCTGGCCGATCTGTCCTGTCATGGTGAAGCCGCCCTTGCCTTTCATTTTGTTGGCTTCAATAAACAGAATGTCGCCGCCAGCCGGTGTCCAGGCCAGTCCAACCGCCACGCCAGCGCGTTTCGTGCGCTCGGCGATTTCCGTATCAATACGGATCTTAATGCCGCCCAGAAACTCCTGAATCACTTCCGGAGTCACGATGAGCTTTTCTGTTTTGCCTTCCGCAATGCGACGTGCCTGTTTGCGGCATAGTGTGCCAATATTGCGCTCCAGATTGCGGACTCCCGCCTCGCGCGTGTAGTGCCGGCTGACGAAGCGTACGGCCTCTTCCGGAATTTCAATCTGGTCCGGCTTCAGTCCATTCTCATCAATCTGCTTGGGTATCAGATACCGGCTGGCGATATGTGCTTTGTCATCTTCGGTATACCCCTGCAGTTCGATGATCTCCATGCGGTCTCGCAGAGGCTCCGGAATGGTATCCAGCATGTTCGCCGTGCAAATGAACAGAACTTTTGAAAGATCAAAAGGTACGTCGAGGTAATTGTCGCGGAACGTGGAGTTCTGCTCGGGATCGAGCGTCTCCAGCAGCGCCGACGAGGGATCGCCACGGAAGTCGCGGCCAAGTTTGTCCACTTCGTCCAGAACAAAAACCGGATCGTTGGTCTCGGCGCGGCGAATCCCCTGAATGATCTGTCCAGGAAGCGCGCCAATGTAGGTGCGCCGGTGGCCGCGAATCTCGGCTTCATCGTGTACGCCACCCAGCGAGAGCCGCACGAACTTGCGGTCAAGCGCCCGGGCGATACTGCGTCCCAGAGAGGTTTTGCCCACGCCCGGAGGCCCCACGAAGCACAGGATTGGCCCCTTCATGCTGGGCTTCAGCCGCCGCACGGAAAGATAGTCCAGAATGCGGTCCTTCACCTTTTTGAGGTCGTAATGATCGGCATTCAAAACCTCGTGCGCTTTGTTGATATCCACTTCCACGCCGCTCGATTTGGCCCAGGGCAGCACCGCCAGCCACTCAATGTAGTTGCGTGTGACCGAGTAATCAGCAGCCATCGGCGACATACGCGCCAGGCGGTTGAGTTCCTTGGTGGCTTCCTTTTTCACCTCTTCGGGCATACCGGCAGCTTCGATCTTCTGCCGCAGCTCTTCCACGTCCCTCTGGGCTTCGTCCTGCTCGCCCAGCTCTTTTTGGATGGCCTTCATCTGCTCGCGCAGATAGTATTCCCGCTGCGACTGCTGGACCTGGTCCTGCACCTCGGTCTGGATCTTCGTGCGCAGCTGCTGGACTTCAAGTTCTTTGGCGAGGTGACGGTTAATCACCTGCAGTCTGCGCTCCACGTCAGCCGTTTCGAGGATCTCCTGTTTGTCTTTGGTGGAAAGAAACGGCAGCGACGAGGCGATAAAATCCACCAGCCGGCCCGGTTCGTCGATATTGATGGCCACCGTCTGCAACTCATCGGAAAGCGTTGGCGATCCGGCCACGATCTGCTGGAACAGCGTGAGTACATTGCGCTGCAAAGCTTCAATCTCCGGCGATTGCTCCGGATCCATGTCCGGCAAAGATTCCGTATTCGCGCGCAGAAAAGGCGTGAGCTGAGTAAATTCCCTGAGCCGGGAGCGTTCCAGGCCCTCGGTAAACACAAACAGGCTTTGGTTGGGCATCTTCACAACCTTGTGAACGGTTGCGAGCGTACCAATATTGTAGAGGTCGGCCGGCTGGGGAGTATCCACCCGGGCTTCGCGCTGGGCCACCACAAGGATGGTTTTTTCCTCGCCCAGGGAATTAATAAGCTGTATGGAACTCTCCCGTCCAACGGTAAGTGGCAGAACAGCATGGGGAAACAGTACCGTATCCCGCACAGGCAGGACCGGAACAGGCTGCTCCCCGGTGGTCGCATTTGCAGATACGACTGAATTACGCGTTTCAGACGCCATGATGGTCATTCCTTGATAATAAGCCGCTCATATTGATGACGATAAAACCACGAAAGATGCAAAGCTTACCAGGAAGCCGCTCAATTTCCCTTTGCAAGCCCTGTTTTATCCGTCATTTCCTCGTAGTCAAGCCTTTTACCGGGCTCGCGGATACACGCCCAGTACCTTCACCAGCCCGGCAATCTCTTCCAGATGCCGCAAAGCATTGCGCATGACCTGATCGTTTCCCCGCAACAGATCTACAAAAAAAACGTATTCCCATGGTTTTCCCCGCATCGGACGCGACTCGATTTTGCACATATCGAGCTCGCGCAGAGCAAAAACGCTGAGCGCCTTAAACAATGCCCCGGGCTCATTTTTAAGGGAAAAGACCACAGAAGTTTTATCGGCCTCGGAGGCTACTTTCTTCGCCTTGCCTGTCAAAAAAAATCGGGTAAAGTTCTGCTTATTGTCCTCAAGGCCGCTTAAAAGCACCGTACCGTTGTATTCTTCCGCTGCCTGGCGGCCGGCAATGGCCGCAACGTCGTTCAGTTTGTTCTCGAGCACATGCTTTACCGCGCCCGCCGTGTCATAGAACGCCAGTGGATGGATCTTTTTGCGTTTGCGAAAGAAATTGCGGCACTGGTCCAGCGCAACCGGATGCGAGATTACCTGCCGAATGTCGTCGATCTCCGTTCCCGGTGCGGCAATCAAACAATGTTCGATCCTGAGCCGGAACTCCCGCTGCACAAAAACATCTCGCTCCAGCAGCAGATCAAGATGCTCGCCTACCGGCCCGGCCAGCGTGTTCTCCACCGGAATTACGGCATAGCGGACAGCGCCGGCATCAAGTGCATCAAACACCTGCAATGATGTCTGGCAGGCGGTAATACCGGTCCCGGGCAAAAGCTGTAGTGCTGCCTGATGGCTGAATGCCCCGCGTTCTCCCTGGATTGCAACCTTCATAAGATTCATCAAAAAAAAGAAGCCACAACCGTAACCTTCGGCTGTGGCGTTTCATTCAATATAGCAAAAACAGCGAAGACAACAACATCGTTCTCTCCAAATCCTCGCAAACGAATCGCTTCGTTATGGCTGCGTAAAACTTCCTCTATTCTGCACAAAAGACACGGTTCCGTTCGCAGGTATGTTGGGAAAAAACGTGAACTCCTGCGCTGTTCCGCCGAAAATATCCGCCACCCAGGTAATGCTGGTCCCGGTTGCCGCCGGCGCAAAGAACCCGGAGACCGTGGTTAAATCGGGAACGGTAATGGTATTCATTCCATTCTGGAAGTTTGCCGTGGCCGTCACCGTGATCGTGGTCAAAGTGTTCGCCGTGGGGACCCATTCGATCTCTGCCTGTTGCGATACGTCAGCCAACCCATTGAAACCATTATAGTTAAAAGTAAACGTGGGAAATTTCGCTGCCGCCGGACCGGCGAATGACCACGGTACAGGCAGCGCTATACTGGTTGAACCGCCTCCAGTCGTGGTGCTTTGCGTTATTCCGACCGAAGAGTTATGTGTGGCGGTGTCAGTCGTGCTGGCATGATAGACGTAAAAATCGCCAGTCTGAGTTTGCGCCGCGGGAACAGCCGGATACTGAGTGGCGGAATTGTTTTCCAGTAAAAATGATGTCCCGTTCGCCGTGCGGTACTGCACCGATGCCGAAGCCGGCGAGACAAAGCCAGCAGGTACACCGGTCACCGTGAGCGGCTGCGTGGCGGTTGAATCGGCGGTCACAAACAGGATTGTATTTCCGCCGTTAATAACACCAGGCACTGTTTGTCCGCGCACCATATGGACGGCGAAAGCAGTGCCGGTTCCATCAACAGCCACGGCGGCAATATCATTATTGCCGTTCGGTAAAGACACGCTGAAATTTCCGCTGTTGCTGCCGACATTGCCGCCCAGTCCCTGATTGCCCGCGATATTAATATCGGTAGCACTGGTGATCAGTGATGCATTGGCGCTTCCGGTAACCGTACTCGTGGCCGGCCCCAGGCAACTGGTGCTGAAAGAGGTGGGGTCCTGTGTGGTGGCCTCAATGACAAATTCACTGTTCACCGTATTTCCGGAACCGGCCACTCCGGGACAAACCCAGGCGATGGCATACTTCGTTGTCCCCTGCGGAACCGTCAGCGACAATTTGCCGCCTGTAATGGTCGCTGCGGTGAAGGTCCCCGTTCCCGACTGCGTAGCCGCAGCCAGCGGCGTGCCTCCAGTGAAGGTCACCGTAACCATCGTTCCGCCAGCAGTCGAATGACCGTTATTAATGGGTTCGCATCCGGCCATGATTCCCAGCAAACCTAAAAGAACTGCACGCAGCCAGTATGTGCGCATATAAATGACGTCTCTCCCTTGCCAAATTATTTTGCGAAACAATAGCCATACAAATTACGAAAGACACTCTATCACTACACCCCTGCTATTCTGCCCGGACAAGATCAATGTAACGATATTCATTTTGATTCTTCTGCCGCACCAAAATGATTCCAGGCACCAGAACGTACAACTTTTAGTTTGACCTCTTAGCGAATGCGCTCCATAATGAAAGGTTTCCCTGTGCATACAGATTTTAAGCGAGGAGAACATATCAGGTTCATGGCGACAACAGCCACCACAATCAAGCGCGGAGTGCCTCCCCTGCGGGCCGCCCAGGGGCATTCATTCTTTTGGCGCCGCCTGCATTCACTGAGCGGGATTATTCCGGTAGGCGTATTTCTCATTGAGCACTTTGTTTCCAACGCCTTCGCCACCAATGGTCCGCACGCATACGCAGCCCAGGTAAAATTTTTAACCAGCCTGCCGTTCGTGCCTGTACTGGAGACGGTTGGAATTTACCTTCCGCTGCTCTACCACTCGCTCTACGGCTTTTACATCTGGTTCCGCGGGCAGTCGAACGCCTCCGATTATCCCTGGGCGGGCAATTTCATGTATGCCGCTCAGCGCTGGACAGGCGCAATCGCCTTCGCTTATATACTCTGGCACACGTGGACCATGCGCTTCACCGGCACTCATTTGCTCACGCACTCGAGCGCCGCGTTTGGTAAAGTCCAGGCTGAATTGCAGAATCCCTGGGCGCTGGCGTTTTACATTGTGGGCATCACGGCGGCATCCTGGCATTTCGCTTATGGCCTGTATCTGTTCGCCGCAAAATGGGGCATCACGGTAAGCGACAAATCACGCAGGGCCTTCGGCTTTGTTTGTCTGGGAATCGCAGCGACGTTTATAGCCGCAGGTCTGTTAACAGTCCAGGCTTTCTTTCGCGAGCAGTGGCGCAATACACCAGAAGATCTTCCACCCCAGCAGGAGCAACCGGTGGAGAGCGGAAAGTTGAGAATGTAATCACGGTCGAGGAAGTTGATCCAGCGGGCAGAAAACTCTCTGTGATCCTTCTCGCCTTTGTGATTTTGAAAATACCTTTATGGCAACGAATCCAAAAATCATCGTAGTAGGTGGCGGGCTGGCCGGACTGGCGGCGGTCATTAAGATCGCGGAAGCCGGCGGTCATGTTGATTTGTTTTCCATTGTCCCCGTCAAACGCTCGCACTCGGTCTGCGCGCAGGGCGGCATCAATGCGGCCAAGAACCTCAAAGGCGAGGGCGACACCACCTGGAAGCACTTTGACGACACCATTTACGGTGGTGACTTCCTGGCGAATCAGCCGCCGGTAAAGGCAATGTGCGAAGCAGCTCCCGCGATCATCGATCTGCTGGACCGCATGGGCGTCACTTTTAACCGCACTCCGGAAGGGCTGCTCGATTTCCGCCGCTTTGGCGGCACCCTTTACCATCGCACCGCATTCGCTGGCGCCACAACCGGGCAGCAGCTTCTCTACGCTCTGGATGAACAGGTGCGGCGCTACGAAGCCGAAGGCAAGGTCACCAAGTACGAGCACTGGGAGTTCCTGAGCGCCGTCCTCGACAACACACAGACGTGCCGCGGCATATGCGCCATGGACCTGCGCACCATGGAAGTGCGCACCTTCCCTGCCGACGCCATCATCATGGCCACCGGCGGCGTGGGCGCCATCTTTGGCAAGTCCACCAACTCCGTGGTCTGCACCGGATCGGCGCAGTCGGCTCTGTATCAGCAGGGCTGCTATTACGCCAACGGTGAATTCATCCAGGTGCATCCCACCTCTATTCCCGGTGAGGACAAGCTCCGGCTGATGTCAGAATCGGCTCGCGGCGAGGGCGGACGCGTCTGGGTACCGAAAAAGCCCGGCGACAATCGTGACTGGAAGAGCATTCCCGCGAACGAGCGCTGGTACTTCCTCGAGGAGTGGTATCCGAAATACGGCAATCTGGTGCCGCGTGATGTGGCCACCCGCGCCATTCACAAAGTTGTGTATGAGCATGGCTTGGGGATTGACGGCCAGCCCATGGTCTATCTCGACCTTACGCACATTGACCGCGAAACGCTCAACCGCAAACTCGAGGGCATTCTCGAAATTTACGAAAAGTTTGTCGGCGACGATCCGCGCGAAGTGCCCATGAAGATCTTCCCCGGTATGCATTACACCATGGGCGGTTTGTGGGTGGATTTCAACCAGTCCACCAACATCAAGGGCATCTACGCCGCCGGCGAGTGCGAATACAACTACCACGGCGCGAACCGTCTGGGAGCAAACTCGCTGGTTTCCTGCATCTTCGGCGGCTTTGTCGCCGGACCAAATGCCATGGAGTATGCAAAGAACGCCAGCAAAGCCACCGATGGCGTTTCCAGCACGGCCTTTGATTCCGAAAAGAAGCGCCAGGATGAGATCAATGCCCGGCTCATGAGTTCCAGCGGCACTGAAAATCCCTTCCGAATCTGGCGTGAACTGGGCGAGTTGATGACCAAAGACTGCACCGTCATCCGCTACAACAAGAATCTGAAAGAGACCGACGCCCGGCTGGTGCAGCTGATCGAGCGCTTTAGCCACATCAACCTGAGCGACAAGAGCATGTGGGCCAACACGTCTTTCGCCTTTACCCGCCAGCTTTACAACATGCTGCAGCTCTCGCGCGTGATCGCCCAGGGCGCATACATGCGTAATGAGTCGCGCGGCGCGCATTACAAGCCGGATTTCCCCGAGCGTGATGACAAGAACTGGCTCAAGACCACCAAGGCGTATTTTGCCGCCGATGCCGATGAGCCGCGCTTTGAATTTGAACCGGTGGATACGTCGCTGTTGCCGCCAAGGCCTCGGCGGTATGACATGGCAACATAACTTTTTGGATACAACGCAGACGAAGCTGTAAACCTGGCCTCGCCTGCGGCAGGAACAATAATGGGTTCACCAGGCTTTTATAAAATTACGGCGTTCGCGTTTTTCATCATCAGCGGCATACTGTTTTATGCCGCCTTCACGCGTCATGCCTGGTTTTTCTGGGCCATGGCGGTCATAACGCTGGTGAACGCAATCATGACGATTCTTAAATATCAGGTAGCACTCAGGCAAAATAACCATGGCTAAAACGGTAGTCCTTAAAATCAAACGCCAGGCCAGCCCGGATGCGCAGGCGCACTGGGAAGAATTTGAACTGACCTGGAAGTCCGGCATGAACGTGATCTCCGCCATGATGGAGATTGCCGCCAACCCTGTCACGCGTGACGGCAAGCCGACCACGCCCATCGCCTACGACTCCAATTGCCTCGAAGAGGTCTGCGGTTCCTGCGCCATGCTCATCAATGGCAAGGCGCGCATGGCCTGTTCGGCTCTGGTGGACAAGCTGGAACAGCCCATCCGCATTGAGCCGTTCAGCAAGTTCCCGATCGTACGCGATCTTTCCGTGGACCGCAGCGTGATTTTCGAAAACCTGAAGGCCGTAAAAGCCTGGGTGCCCATCGACGGCACCTATGACCTTGGCCCCGGACCGCGCATATACCCCACAGAACAGGAAGAGGCATATCCTCTCTCGCGCTGCATCTCCTGCTGCTGCTGCATGGAGGCATGTCCGCAGTTCAATGAATCCACCGGCTTCGTAGGCGCGGCCACCATTGCCCAGGCCCGGCTGTTCAATCAGAACCCCACCGGCAAGGCGCTCAAGCATGAGCGTTTGCAGGCCCTTATGGGAGACGGCGGCATTCAGGAGTGCGGCTTCGCTCAAAACTGCGTGGAAGTCTGTCCCAAGGACATTCCCCTGACCAAAGCGATTGCCGATACCGGCCGTGAAGTCGTGAAACAGGCTGTGAAAGACTTCTTCCGGAGCTAACGCGAACGAATCCTGCTGCCCAGCCGCCTCGGCTGGGCAGCGCCATTTTTGCTACCACTGAATCACTGGATGCGGCGACACAAAGAACCATCGCGTCAGATGAAAAAATAACGGCGCGGAAAAGCAGATTGAATCCATGCGGTCGAGGATGCCGCCGTGGCCCTCGATCATCTCGCCAAAATCCTTGATGCCCCGGTCCCGCTTGATCGCGGACATGGTAAGCCCTCCGGCAAATCCCATCAGCGTAATGGCCAGAGACATTCCCAGCGCCTGCAGCGGAGTGAACGGAGTCATCCACCACAGGCCAGTTCCCAGCGCACAGGCACTGGCCACACCACCCAAAAAGCCTTCCCATGTTTTGTTGGGTGAAATCGCGGGAACAATCTTTCTTTTGCCCAGCAGTTTGCCCCAGATGTACTGCAGTACGTCGCTCATCTGGACCACGATCACCAAAAACAGCAGCAGCTTTGCATCCTGCTTTTGATATTCCTCGATATTGAGCGTAAGCAGTGCGGGAGCGTAGCTGATGCAATAGACGCAGACCATCAGTCCCCAGTGAATTCGCGCCGCGCGATCAAGAAATCCTTTGGTGTCATGCGCGAACACCAGGCGCGTGGGCACAAACAAGAATGCGTAAACCGGAATCAGAATCACGGCCAGGCCATACCAGCCCGTGTACCAGAACCAGTACTGTATCGGAGTAAAAACAAAGAATGACCAGAAGAGCGTGCGATGATCGGCGCGCACGCTGCCAATCAGGCTGACATATTCGCGCAGGGCCAGCAGCGAGATCAACGCAAACAGCACCATGGAGCCGCCCGGCCCGACCATGAACGAGAAAGCAAAAATACCGATCATGATCCACCACGAGCGCACCCGCGCATTCATATTGTCCACGGTGGCTTGCCCGTGTTCCGACTTTACGGTGTGCTTGAGGATCGAGCCGGCGATGCTGGCCGCAAGTAATCCGGCAAATACTCCGCCGGCTATGCGCAGCATCTGATGATCAGCGTGAAAATTCATGAGCGCCCCAGTTCTTCCAGCGCGCGGTGCGCTTTGGCCAAAAAGGATTCTTTGCTTTCATTCGCTTCCGGTTGCAGCGGCGGACCAAACACCACATGACTGATCACCGGCACGGGCAGTATCTCGCCTTTGGGAAGAATGCGGTTTAAGTTGGAAAGATGTACCGGAACAAACTCTACATCAGGCCGCTGACGCCAAAGATAGTAAATCCCGCTCTTAAATGCAGCCACGCTTTCTCCGGAACCACGCGTGCCCTCGGGAAAGATAATCAGCGAATAGCGCTTATCCAGGGCCTCAACCAGTTGCTCCAGTGTGCGGCGTGCGGCATCGAGATGGCCCGAGCTGCCGGATGACTGGGACGCGCTCTTCGCGCCACGCTCCACCAGCACCGCATGGAATATGCCGACGGCGAGCCTTCGCCGCAGCCCCGTGCTCCAGTAGTCCTGCGCGGCCACGGGCCGGGTGCGCCGCCGCATTTCATGGGGAAGCACCGACCACAGCACGACAAAATCAAGATGGCTGGTGTGATTGGCAAAGTAAACACGCTGCCGCCGGCCCGGTTGCGAGCCGATCCAGCGCACGGTTGGCCCGGCCAGCAGTCTCGCACTTGCGGCAATGATCCTGGCAGCAAACTGGCTGCTCACCGCGCTTCCAGCCCGCGCACAATATTGATCGTCCGCCGGACAATGGTCACCAAAGAACCCAGCACAATCACGATCAAAGCCACCCAGAGCAGGGTGCCCGGAGTAAGCTTCCAGCTTTCAAACAGCGAGAGCACGCAGGCAGCCGTAAGCACCGCCATGCGATGCTGCTTGGCCATGGGCCCCATGAAACTCTGCTTCAGGCCCGCGGCCCCGCCCATCATGCGAACATACGCCGTAAGAACGGCCAGCAGCGCCGCTATCCAGCCCAGTTCCCTGCCCAGAGGAAAAGTATGCACCGCATATCCAGCCTGGACCAGGATGATGATATCGGAGATCCGGTCCGGCAGATCATTGAAGACTTCACCCGACTTTGTCTGCCGCCCGCCCTCCACTGCCACCATGCCGTCCAGCATGTTGCAAAGCAGTCGCCCCTGAATGCCAATCGCGGCAATCACCAGCATCTGCGCATACTGCAACGGATCGTCAGGCGATGCGAAGTAAAATGCCGCTCCGGCGATGGCGGCGAAAAAGATGCTGGCCACTGAAATTACGTTGGGCGACACTCGCCGGCGAACCAGCAACCCTGCCAGCGATTTGGCCCAGTCTCTGGTCCGTGTCTTCAGCGGCCTTCTGGAATCAATTTCTTCGGGCATAGGTAATATTCTGCTATAAGATGGGCTTGAAGTGAGCAGAAACCTTCATCACTTCAGTACAGCGCCGAAAAACGCACCATGCCATGAACAAAAGCAGCTCCGTACTTCTGAAGTGTTTAGGTATCAGCGTTGCCGTGGGCCTGGCGGTATGCGCCATGCTTTACGGCCTGTTTGTGAGCCATCAGGAGCTGGGCGTGGAACCGGGCAAAGCGTTTCGCTTTGCCGTGATCTCATTCATCCTCGCCTCCATTGTTTCGCTGCTCTATTTTCGAATGAAACCTCCCCGTTAAAAACTGATGGCTGGCGGCAGACACACCAGCCAGTCACTCTTTTACGTCCTTTCGTCCAGCGTCATCTCCTGCAGCATAGTGTCGAGTTTCTCCTGGGCTTTGGCGCGCTGTTGTTCCAGTGTCGCCATATCACTTCGCGCAGCCTGCAACTTGTCTTCCTGGTCGTTGAGTTCTTTGGTGTAGCGCTGCAGCAGCGCTTTCTCCTCGGCGCTGCCCTTCAACGCCTTCATGTTCTCGCGCAGGCGGGCCTGGTCTTCGTTGATGCTGGCAATCTGCTTCTGATGGTCCTGAATCTGGCGATCCAGCACCGCGATCTCATCTTTTTGCTGGACGATTTTCTCCAGCGCCTGAATAGTTTCGGGTTTGAGAGAAGCTGCGCTCACCAGCACTTTGATCTGATCATCGGTCATGCTGGAGAGGGCGACCCTGGTTTGAATAGGCTCAGCCTCGTCCACTTTCAGCGTTGCCGTCTGGTTGGGCATTACCTTGACGCGGAAACGGTAGAAAGAAGCCGACGTCTCTTCCGGCTGCGCATCGCTGGTCAGCTTCCACCCTGCACGCACCGGATGTTCAATAATCACATCGCGCGGCTCGCTGTTGGCGTTGCGCACGGTGTACATCTGATGGTCCTGCTGCTCCCGCGTCTGATACAGAATGCCATGAACGATCCTGACGCGCGTCACCGGCCTGACTTCCGCTTTGTCCATGTGTTGCACGCGGATGCCCTGGTCTACGGCATAGGAGAGCAGGCGTTTCTCATCGGGTTTGAGAGGATCAACCAGCCCCTCACCGGCAAACGCGTCATGCTCGATGATGTTGAAGGTTCCACTGTCGAGTGTTAACCCGCTGGTGTTCTTTACCCACAGCGCACGCAGTGCGTGTCCGGCGGACGTGTTCCACAGCGTGACTTTTTCCGCGTCAATCTGCGAGCTGATGATCGGCACCAGCGCCGAGTGGTTCTTGAGGATCGTGACTTTTTCCTTTAGGTCGTATTCAAACAGGTCACCCAAATCCTGGCTGGTAGCCCCGGCAATTTCGTGGACAGCAGCCTCTTCCAAAGGCTCGGAACGTAATTCCCCAATGCTGTCGTACGCATAGCCAGGCGCTGTTTTTGCTTTCTGAGCCATCCTGTCCGCGCGATTTGTCACACCGCCTATAACGCCACCCGCCTGCCCCCCACCAAATCCAGATCCAACGCCAGGGGGTGCTGCCGGCGGCGGTGGAGGCGGTGGCGGTATATTCTCAGCCACAGCGCCTTCATGCGTTTGCGGAGTCAGCATCGCTGTCTCTGGCAATGGCACCACGGGGCGGCGGGTATAAAAGGGCTGAGAAAGCTGCTGAACAAATGACTGCGGCGCCCCTGCCACCAGCGACAGTTCCACATCTTTCCAGTCCTCGCCCACGGTATTGTCCACAATCGCCCAGCCCTGCAGCAGGGGCTTCGCTCCGGGCTTGCCGGGCAGCAGGATGCGGTAGGTGCTCTTCCAGACCGGTACTTCGCTGATATAACTGACGAAAATTTTGCGCTCGCCACTACCCGAGGTGGCGATGCTCATCTGCCGCAGGTCCTGATTGCGCGCGGAGCTCATCAGGTTCAGATACTTTGAGATTTCTTCGTTCAAATCGTGGTCGGCCACACGTATGCTGAGCGCGGAAGTCAGCGGGAACGTGCGCACTTCGCCAGCATCACTGATCACCGCGATTTCAAGCAGCTTCGTCTCTTCCGGAGCGTCTTCCGGTCCTTTTTTGATAGTTTTTTCATGTACGCTCAAAAGCCGGCCTGTAACCAGCGTCGCACCATTGCGGACCTGCACTTTGGAGCCGCGCAGAGCGGAAAGAAAATCAGTAAGCGATGTGGAGTCTGCGAGTGGCAAACGCAGAGACTTCATCTGCTCGGAAATGGGCGCCACCGAATTGTAGCCCACCCCCGATACCTTTCCGCCGCTCAGATCCAGTACGGTCAGCGACTTCAAAACATCATCCAGCTGCGCGCTGGTGAAGTCGATTCGCAGCTCCTGATTCCCGGTCACCATGCCGGTGTGCTCGAAGTATCCAATTCCGTTTTTGTAAAGCACTACGCGGCGCACGGGCAGTTTCTCCGAGGATGGCTCCGCGGCAAAAGCAGCCATGGCACACACCGTAATGACTGCAAAAAACAGTTTTCTGATCATTTCTGCCCCTTTTTATGTGTCCTGAAAATTCGGCTAAGAGATTTAGACACCAGGCAGAGCAGAAAAGCAACTAAGTGTCGAATAATCGATTCCCTGGCTTTGATTTTTTCAGAGATGCCGGTTCCAAAGCGGGGCTTGCCTGAAAAACTTGTCCTTTACTGCGGAAGACATGATTTTGAAACCGAACTGCTTCGCAGAACAGCGGATATGGCGCTGGTATTGAACGTCATGGCAGAAGATGATTACGGCGAGGTCAAACCTCGCTGATTTGGAAGAAAATTCCCGAAAGGCCTTGAGTGGTGGGCGGTCACGGGCTCGAACCGTGGACCTCCTGCTTGTAAGGCAGGCGCTCTAACCAGCTGAGCTAACCGCCCAGACCTGCGGGCTGCAGTTATTTTAACAGACGAATTCCCTGTGGCCTCTGTAACGAAAAAACACGTCCAGTTGGGCAGTTACGCTGGTCATGAAGGATTACATTTCTTTTGTGCGGGGAACACATCTTCCCGTGGTAAGCTCCCGCAGAACGTGATGGCCCTGCTCTTAGCCAAATTACCGACGATGCTTGTTCTGGCCGTTCTGGTCGGGATCTTTATTGCTCTGCGTCAGCATGTTAAATCGAACCGGCTGCATCTCTGGATTGGCGCATGGCTCCTGATCTTTATTCATTTTGTCTGCCAGGCATTTGATAACCTGCCTTCGGGACCAACGGTCCTCGATGCCATCGACTTCAGCGCTCTTCAGCTCTCGGCCGTGGTTTTCATTGCCTCGCTCACTGATTACTCGGAAGATACCGAACAGACCTGGCAATTCCTGGCGCTTTCCTGTCCTCCGGTACTGATCTACTCATTTGCGTACGGCTTCAACCGGGACTGGCGTCTGGTGTATGTGCTCTGTCTCGTGACCCTCTACTTCGGCAATGTGGTTTTCGGACTCCTGCGACCGATTAAGGAGCGGTACGAACATATCTCCAGACTGCTGCTGGTGGCGTTCGTCGGGGCTTTTTCCATTTACCGGGCCTGGCGGCACAATTACGATACCGGCTTCCACGCCACGCTTACGCTGACTTTCTTTTTGACGGGATGGCTGTTCTGGAAGATATACCGTCGTTTCTCACCTGGTGTGGTTACCAGTGTGGGCGGTTTCCTGCTTTGGTCCGGCGTATTTCCTCTCAGTATTTTTCTTAACGACTACTACCCGAACGCCCAGGTCAATCCGGAACTGTGGAATACGCCCAAATATTTTGTCGCGCTCGGCATGATTCTCACGCTGCTGGAAGATAAGTCGGCCATGCTCGAAGAGACAAACCTGCGGGAGCGTACCCTCAACCAGCAGCTGCAGAAATTTTCCGCCATCACCTCGCGCCTGCTGAATGGAATTGAGCTGACGCAGATTTGCGCCGAGATAGCCGACGCCATTACGGAAACCAGCATTTTTCGTCGCGTCGCAATCGTGCTGAGCGCGGAAGACAACAGTTTCTATCTGGCTGCATCGAGCGGCATCGACGATGCCGCCACGGCAGAACTCCGGCAAAAGACCACGGCCTGCAAACCCGCCGATCTTTCTCTTGGCTGGCAGACCTGCCCCCGGCTGGGGCTGAATTCATATCTTGTGGGACCGGAGCAGATCGAAAAATACCTGCCGCTGCACCCTGAATCCGGCCTGGCTTCGAACATCGGCTGGCGGAGCGGCAGTGAAATCATAGTGCCGCTGCAATCCGCACGCGACACCATGATGGGCTGGATGGCTCTGGATAATCCCCGCAACACCAGCCGCGCGAATGGCGAGGAGATGTCCAAAATCGAACTGCTGGCCACCGATCTCGCGGTAACCATCGACAACAATGCGCTGCATCGCCAGCTTGTTCGTTCGGAAAAACTGGCGGCCATCGGCCAGCTCGTGGCCGGCGTTGCCCATGAACTGAATAATCCTCTGGCCTCGGTAGTTGGATACTCCGAGCTTTTGAGTGACGACATCTCCGATGGGCCTGCGAGACAAAAACTGGACAAGCTGCTGCGTGAAGCCCATCGTATGCGGCGGATCATTGATAACCTGCTGCGCTTTGCGCGCCAGAACAATCTGGAAAAGAAGTCCGCCGATCTCCAGAGTTTACTGCTGGACGTGCTCACGCTGCGGGAATATCACATTCGCAATAACGACATTGAAGTGCAGGTCATTGTGGAGCCCGACCTGCCTCCCGTGGCCCTGGATGAAGACCAGTTCAAACAGATCCTGCTGAATTTGCTCAACAATTCCATTGACGCGCTGGAAGGCGCACGGCCAAAGCAGGTGCGGATTGAGGCGATCCGGCAGGAGGAACGCGTTATACTCCGTTTTGATGATTCCGGTCCTGGTTTTGCCGAAGTCAATCGCGCCTTTGATCCCTTTTACACTACCAAGCCCATCGGCAAAGGCACGGGGCTGGGACTCAGTATTTGCTACGGCATCGTCAAAGAGCATGGGGGCGACATTTATGCCCTTAATCTTGAGCCTCAGGGCGCACGCATTGTGCTGGAATTGCCGGTAGATCGCGCCGGCTCCAGCCCGGCCCAGGTAAGCCTGCAGCAGCGGACCGTCTGACCCCGAAACATTTTTAGCAAAAAAACAGAACACTCGCCGTTCTCTGACTGTCTTTCCCTGTGAGAGCAGAAAAGATGGCTGTACAGGCAATTTCAGGTGAGGCGATTCTGAAGCAAACCAGGGCCGCGGAGACAAGCCAGCCGGCGACGATGGAAGACCTGGTGGCAAACCATACCGGACTGGTTTTCCGCATCGCTTACTCCATTTTGCGCAATCATCATGACGCTGAAGATGCGGCGCAGGAATGCTTTTTGCGCGCATGGAAGTGGCGCGACAAGTTTCAGCAGGTCCGCAATCCCAAAACCTGGCTGGCACGCATCGCGTGGACAACCGCCCTGGACCGGCGCGCACATCGCACATCGCGCTCCGTGGTTGAAGACACGCTCGAAGAAAACGAGATTGAATCCGTGCCCGGCGGGGAGCGCAATCCGGATGAACAGATAGCCGGCGCGCAAATGCAGCACCTGCTTGAAAAGCTGATCGCCGCTCTCCCCGAAAACCTGCGCCGGCCACTGGAGCTTTCCACCGTTCAGGAACTCAACTCCAGTGAGATCGCCGAGATTATGGGAGTCCCTGAAAATTCTGTGCGAACGCGCCTGTTTCGCGCGCGCGGCATCTTGAAAGAAAAATTGTCGGCGCTGGAGGTAACGTCAAATGGCTGATCACGACACCGACCGTGAAATGAACACGCTTCTCGATTCCCTTCTGGCTGCATACTCTTCGGCCGAGCCACGGCCTGGCCTCGAGAACCGCATTCAGGTCACGCTGAAAGCGGCAGCCCGCCGCCGTCGAATATGGTGGCTCACTTTTGCATCTTCAGCCGCGGTAGCCGCAATCCTTGTGCTGGTTGTTTTTGTTACCGGCACACGCACGGCAAAGCGCATTGCTCCCGCATACGCCGTCTTGCAGAAGCCGTCACAATCGCTTCCAGATCATCATCCGGCAAAACTTCCGCTTCATCCCAGGCCAAAACGGAATGGGAACGCCAAAGATAATTCTTTGAAAGCGCTTCCGGATGCCAGCCGGATTGCTCTGCAAGTCGCAAATACCCAGCCGGTTTTCGAGCATGAAGAATCGTATCTGCGTCCGGACACTCCGCCGGCGGCGGAGGCGGCCCCGGCGCCAGTACACGAACAGCAGGCGGCTGTACCCAGCATCAGCATTCAGGACCTGGGTGTCCGGTCGATAGAGATTAAGCAACTCAACGCGGAGAAAGACAAGAACTAATAATTCAAAGTTGAAAGGGAAATTTATGATCAGACAAATTCGTTTTCTATGGGCACTCACGCTGCTTGCCGGACTGGCCAGCTTTGCTCCGTTACGGGCGCAGGACTCCCCGGAAGCAAGCTCACCAGAGAAGACTACTCCGGCAAAGAAAGATCACAATGCACCCGGCAACACGGCGGAAGGTCCGGCGAACTTTCCGCTCCCGAACGGGCCGATAGAATTACGCTCTGCTCGCGGGACGCACATTACCCTCAAGCTGAGTGATACCAGCCGCGCCGTGTATGAAGCCATTGGCCGGCAGGCCAAAGTCAGCGTATTGTTCGATCCCGATTATGCGCCGCGCACCATAAGCGTGGACCTAAACGGCGTCCCGCTCGAAGATGCTCTTAAGATTGTGGCTTTCCAGTCCCGAACGTTCTGGCGTCCGGTGACCAGCGACTCGATTTTCGTGGCCCAGGATACTAATGCGAAGCGACACGATTTCGAACAGGAAGTCGTTAAAACGTTCTATTTCCCCAATGTTTCCTCACCCAATGACCTGCAGGACATTGTGACCACCCTGCGTACAATGACGGAAACTCAGCGCGTGCTGCATATTCCCTCGCACCGGTCCATCCTGGTGCGCGGAACGCCGGAGCAGATGATCCTCGCCGAAAGGCTGGTGGACGATCTGAACCGCACCCAGCAAAAAACCGCAGGGCAGTACCGGCTGGAATTCAAAATCAGCGAATCCAGTAACGAGACAAAAGCGGCCGCTCAAAACTATACCCTGCTGATCGAGCCACAGCAGGTAGGCAAACTCCGCGTTGGACAGAAAGTACCAGTCGAGCCCCGCGAAAAAGAAAAGCAGTATATCGATGTGGGCAAAAATATTGACTGCCAACTCCGCTCCGAGACTGAACACACAGTCAGCTTGCACCTGATCGTCGAGTTTTCCGGCATTAGCCTGGACGAACACGGAGTAACAGAATCAGCCCACGGAGAACCGGTAATCCAGTTCGCAAAAATTGATACCGACACCACCCTCGAACTGGGCGCGCCCACGGTTATTGGCAACTTTCAGGACCCTTTAAACAAGCGCAATTTTCAAATAGAAGCAACAGCCGTGCGCACCCGAAGCAAAGAGTAAGCGGCTGGCTTCCATTAAAACAAAGCTGTTTTGCCCCGATTTCAAACTGTAACTATAAAAGCCAGGCCTGTGGAAAGTTATTCCGGGAGCTCATGGGTTATTGTATTATTTCGCCATGAACTCCCGTTTTTTGCTTGCTATTGCTCTGTCTACTGCCGTCTGGAGTCAGAATACCGTTACCGCTGACAATACCAAGGCTCCCGCGGCTTCTGGTCCCGCCAGCACCGTTTCGGCTGCCGCTGATCCTCTCGCCGTCGCCAAAGATCTGCTGAAAGAACGAAAGTTTGAAGACGCGGCCACGGCGTTTCGGACGATCGTGGCCAAAGACCCTGCCGTAGTTGAAGCACATGCGGGACTACTCAAAAGTCTTGTTCGAGCAGGCAAGCTGGAGGAAGCGGAGGATGCGGCCAAACAAGCCACTGCCGCCCTGCCACAATCCGCGCTTATACAGGCAGCCGCGGGTGACGTTGCCTTTCGTGCCGCGCATTTCTCGGATGCGGAAAAGAATTATCGAACAGCAGTTAAACTGGATCCCGGTTCGGCACGCGGATGGTTTGGAATAGCCCGAATTTCCGAGATGGTTTCCATGCGCAAACAGGCTCAAAGTATTTTCGCCAAAGCCCACGAACTTGATCCTGGCGATGAACAAATCTATAACGCATGGGTCAATTCCCTTCCGCGTGCGCAGGAACTCGATGCCCGTAAAAAGCATGCAGGCGATCACCCCGGATACAGGGAAGACAACATCATTAAAGTACTCACCGAGACAGCACAAAAAGAGCCCTGGGGCCTGGCCAGCGGAATTAAACCATCTGAGATCAAAATGGAGCTGGTGGGCAATAAGCTTGGTGCAACTAACGATATCAGCGGCATAACGAGTAGTGGGCCTATACGCGTTGCCAGTGGATACGGGCTACAGGTGAAATTTAATGATCGCGCATCGGCGACTCTCCTGCTGGACAGTGGCGCTGATGGCATCGTGATTGGGAACAAGCTGGCGGAAAGGGCGGGCGTAAAGAAGATCGTTGATTCAGCATTTGGAGGAATCGGAGATAAAGGCCCTGTTCTGGGCTACACTGGGTGGGTCGATAAGATAAAGATTGGTGACGTTGAATTTCACGATTGTATCGTGGAGGTTTCAAGCAGGAATGATGTTGCTGAAGAAGCAGGCTTAATTGGCACGAATGTCTTTGATAAATTTCTGATCACTCTGGACTTCAGGGAACGAAAGCTGTTGCTGGCTCCACTTCCCGCAAATCCCGCTGTTTCGGCAGCGCTCGCCGTCGATGACAAAGCCCCGCAGGACCGATATATCGCTCCGGAAATGCAGTCCTATACCAAAGTTTTTATTTTGGATAACCATATTTTTGTGCCCGTGATAGTGAACGATAAAGCCATTGGAAATTTTATGCTGGATACCGGCGCCGAGATCAATTCTCTGACTCCCGGATTTGCGGCCCAGGTCACAAAAGCCGGCAACGATCACGAATATACAATGCATGGGGTCAGCGGCAGGGTCAATCAGGTACTTACGGGGAAGAAAGCTATTCTTCAAATCGCTAAAATGCGCATTGAAAGCCATGAACTGCCGGTATTCTCGGTAGACCACCAAAGCAACTCTTTCGGGACTGAAATCGCAGGCTTCATTGGTATCCGAACGCTTTCCCAGATGAAGATGACAATCGACTACCGGGATGGTCTGATCAACCTGGAAGTCTATGAATTCAAAAAGGCGCAGGAATAACAGAGATTATTCGCATTTATCATCATTTTGTGCGTTCTGTCTGCACAATCATGCTTTTGTGTTTTTTCTTGTCTCTTGCGCTTGCTTGCCAAACCGTCTCCACCGTATGCGCCGAGGATTTGCTCTCCGCCCAGGAGTTTACAAAACAGGGCCAGTTCCGGAAAGCAGCCGATACATATCGGGCCATACTGAAGAAAATACCGGATTCACCCGAAGCCCATGCCGGGCTGGTACGGAGTCTTTTGAAACTGGATGAAGTCGATGCCGCGGATATGGCGTCACAGGCAGCGCTTGCGGCCATACCACAATCATCTGTTATACATGCCGCCCGCGGCGATGTTTACTTCCGTCGCGGACTCATCGACAGCGCGGAAAGCGAATACAAAACTTCGCTTGCCATGAATGCAGATTGTGCGCGAGCACTACTGGGTTTGGGCCGGGTCTATGCGGCGGAGAGCAGACGATCAAAAGCCCGTGAGCTGTTCTCCAGAGCCCACGCGCTGTCCCCGGACGATGGAGACGCTCTTTATTACTGGGCGATCAATCTGCAATATCCCCAAAATGCCGAGGCCCTGGCCCAACATCTGGCACAATTCCGTGACGATCCGGACAAAGAGCGGCGCGAGCGAGAATATATGGAATTTATCAAGGCACTGGCTGGCCGCGACATATGGATACTTTCACACCCGGTGGCACAAACTGAAATCAGGCTGGAAACCCTGCTCGCGCCCGCCCAGCACAGCGGCATCACTGACCGGCCACCACTCCCACTCTCATCTGGTTCGTCCATGACGCCTTCCGGTTTGGGCCTGCGAGTGTCTTTGAATGGTGTAAACAAGACTCTTTTGCTCGATACGGGAGCCTCCGGCATAACCATTCCCAAAAGCCTGGCAGACAAGATCGGAGCACGTCGCCTTTCCGAACAATCCCTCGAGGGCGTTGGAAACTCCGGGGCCGCAACCGGATATAACGCCTGGGTAGATAAGGTTTCGACAGGCGAACTTGAATTTCACGACTGCATCGTTCATGTTTCTCCGCGCAACGACTCCGGGCAGGCGAATGGCATCATCGGATCTGATATTTTCGACCGCTACCTGGTCACCATTGACTTTCCCGGACGAAAGCTGGCTCTTGGGCCTCTGCCGGAAACCGAGGAAAAAAGTGGTGAAGAAATTGCCGCTCACGGCGCTTTCAGCCGTGTGTTCAGCTTCGGGCACCTGCTGCTTGTCCCCACACACGTTAATCCGGATGCCAGCGGACTCTTTATCATCGACACTGGAGCTTATTCCGACTTTATTTCTCCCGTTCTGGCGCGAAAAACGGGCGGTCTTGGGAACTCCAGTTCAGTCGTGCAGGGCAGGAGCGGCAAGGTAAAAGACGTTTATGAGGCCGGCAACGTCGTTCTGCAGTTTTCCCATTACGAACAACCATCGGAAAACATACGTTCTATTGATCTGCATCCGCAAAGCAAAACTTTGGGCGCCGAGGTCTCCGGCTTTCTCGGATTCCCTGCTCTTCGCCATATGAAATTGAAGATCAACTATCGAGACGGGCTGGTGGATTTTGAATCCAAACCCTGAAGCTCAGACACTGGCCAGCGCTCCAGAGACTCGAAATGGCGCACGCAGAACTTGAAGACGTAACAGAAAAGACCATAGCCATCGGCATGGGAGTCGACTATCCTCTCCCGCACCCATTGCTAAAGTCCTTGTTACAGTGCCAGGCCTTGCCATTCTGCAGGAATAACGGCATTTCCGAAATTGATGATTCTCAAGCTTTTCGGAACGGACACTGCGCTATCATAGTGCGTTCATCCCAAGGAGAATGTTTCGCATGACTTATTGCAAATGTCTGGTTCTCTTCTCTCTCATGCTGGCATCGTCGCTGTTTGGCCAGACCCAGAAACCTGGTAAGTCAGGGTCAGGAACGGCCCAGCCCCATTCTCCTCAGCCTGTGCTGGCCCAGGCCGTCCGGATTGACGAAAAACTGTTTGGCGCCATGCGCTGGCGGCAGGTAGGTCCATTTCGTGGCGGACGCGTGATTGCCGTAACCGGCGTCCACGGCGAACCCAATGTGTTTTATTTTGGCGCGGCAGCCGGCGGGGTGTGGAAGACCACGGACGCGGGCGCGAACTGGTCGCCTATCTTCGACAAGGAAGATATCGCCTCCATTGGCGCGATTGACGTATCGGCTTCCGATCCCAACATCATTTATGTGGGCACCGGCGAAGCCTGTATTCGCGGCAACATTACTTATGGCAACGGCGTTTACAAATCTCTGGATGGCGGCAGGACGTGGAAGAATATCGGCCTGAAGGACACGCGCCATATTGGCGCAATCATCGTTCATCCTAAGAATCCAAACATCGTGTTTGTGGCGGCGCTGGGCCATGCCTATGGTCCGAACGAAGAGCGCGGCATATTCCGCACCACCGATGGCGGCGCTACCTGGCAGAAGGTCCTCTACAAGGACAATAAAACCGGCGCAATTGACGTGGTCTTTGATCCGAATAACCCCAATACGCTTTTTGCCTCGCTGTGGGAGGCTTATCGCACGCCGTGGAGTTTAAGCAGCGGCGGGCCAGGCAGCGGTCTTTATAAATCCACCGATGGCGGCAACACCTGGACCAGAATCCAGGACCACGGTCTGCCATCGGGAATCATGGGCCGAATCGGCATTACCGTTTCCGGCGCGGATTCCAGCCGTGTGTATGCGATGGTTGAATCCAAAGAAGGCGGACTGTATCGCTCCGATGACGGCGGCGAAAACTGGATCCGCATGAGCGAGGATGGCCGCCTGCGCCAGCGCGCCTGGTACTTCAGCCATATCTTTGCCGATCCCAAATCCGCCGACACGGTGTATGTGCTCAACACCGGTATGTTCCGTTCGACCGACGGCGGGCGGACCTTCGGCCTGCTTCCGGCGCCACACGGCGATCATCATGGCCTGTGGATTGATCCTGACAATCCGCAGCGCATGATCAACGGCAACGACGGCG
>Ga0070730_10000861_pt1 | contig 31828 bp, 54 predicted proteins | sample Coa_R1_3_FD_66447 | JGI IMG/M metagenome (GOLD analysis project Ga0070730, IMG submission 66447) | Surface soil microbial communities from Centralia Pennsylvania, which are recovering from an underground coalmine fire - Coalmine... | ecosystem: Environmental > Terrestrial > Soil > Unclassified ... | reverse complement strand
GGCGGCGGAGGCGGCGGAGGCGTCGGGGTGGGTGGCGGCGGAGGCGGCGAGGGCAGCGGCGAGGGCGGCGGGTGATTCGTACCTCACCCTTTCAGCGCGACTGGCGCTCGAGGTTCTCCGTGAGCTCAAAAGCCCCGGCGTTGAGCTCCTGTGAGAAAGAAGCCGTCCGGGTTCCGGGTCGATATTCAGCTTGTCTTCAAAACTAGAGATGGTGTTTCCATCTCTAGTTTCGTAGAATACACGAGCCGGAAGATCCCCGTCACGCGGGAGATGGCACAATCGCTAGCCGAGCACTTGAAGAGAGGGCAGGCCGCAGGCCGGATCGTGCAGGTACCGGAGGAGATAGTGGTGGAGGAATGGGAGCGGCGGCGCAGCACCACGGATTCTAGGCAGATCACCACTTAGGGGAGGCGAAAGGGCACAGCATGGCGACAGAGCGGAGCGGCAAGCTGAAAATCTTCCATGTAGCAACGGACTTCGTTGTAGCGAAAGACGAAAAAAGCGCCGTGGAGTATTACCTTGAAATGGTTGGCGATGACGACCCCGCTTTTATCGAAGAAGTGAAGGGCGACGTTTCAGAGGTACCGGAAGAAAAGTGGCCTACGCTGACCATCGTGGACATTGATGAGCCGGGCCATCCAACACAGACCTTTCGTGAAGCATTTGACGACATGCTTACTTGGAAGAATCAGGAATATCCCAAAACTTTAGCAACATCGGAGTATTAGCCATGACAGAGCGGAGCGAAGAGTTGAAGGCGAAGGCGCGGGAGCTTATTGCCGTAGCTCTGTATGAACTGCACAGCGCGAGCGCGGTTTCTACTTGGGAAACACACGCGCCTTGGGAAACACACGCGCCGTGGTTGCGTGAATTGAGGTATCGGGAAGCGGATGCCGTACTTGAAGCACTGAAACCGCTTCTCTCACAAGTGGATAAGGCTGCGCGACTGGACGAGGCGAAGTGGTGGAGAAATAGCCCAACGCTAGGAACAAAAATTCACACTACTGGAGAATTACAACGCGAAAGAATTGCCGAACTGGAGTCCAAACCATGACCCGCACAACAGAACGCAAGGGGAAGGGGCTGCGAGTCGAGCTTTGCGAATTGCCAGAATGTTTTGCTGCGCGAAATCGCCGGTGGGAGGTTAACCGCGACGGTTTCATCCTCGGCTACGCCTCCCGCTACTACCACCGACGGGCGCTCCTCCTGGTACGCGTGGACGCCCACAGGACTCCGGAGCGAGACCAGGAGCCGCGAGGCCGCCGTCAAGGTTTTGATTGAGTACAACGATAGGAGGAAGCGATGAAGAAAAGCTGTGCAATACCGAAGTCGATGTTTCCACTGAAGTTCAAGGTCAAGTCGCCGAGCCACGCACTCGAACTGGCGCGCGGGTTGATTCGACCGTTCCGGAATTGGACGACGAACAACCTGGCGACTCGAAGACTGGATGGCGACGACGAATGCAAGGTGAGCCCGAAGTCGGCGAAGGCCGAGGCGTTCTGCGCGCTTGGGGCCTTGAACCGCGTCAACTCCCGCTACCAGAAGAAGGCGGAGCTGTACCTGCGGCGAGCCGCGTTGTTCATTCAAGACGTAAAGGACGACCCCGAGCCGAGCCAATATGAAATTTTCAACGTGAATGACGACGACGGTGACAAGGCGAACCACCGCCGCGTACTGAAGATGTTTGCGCGAGCGATCAAGTTGGCGAAGAAGGACGAGAAGAAGTGAAAGTGAAGGCGCCATTTCAAGGCCAGGACGAGCCGGCCGGACAAGGCTGGGACGGGAGGCGAAGCTACAAGTTAATACGGTTCGTACTGCGAGCCTTGAGCCCTAGACCTTTCCCGCAGTGGAGCTGGAAGTTCGTTTGGGCGGGACCGGTGAGGAGGATTTATGACGCACGGCACGATTAAAAAGGAGAAGGACGCTTCGGTCTTCGAGTTTCCGGAGATCGGGCATAAGATGACGTTGTACGTCAACATATTTCACAACGTCGCCGTGTCGCACCAATACTTCTACGAGCACCTAGCCGCGTGTTACGACATACTGGCGGCGCGGGCCCGGGACAGAGTGAAGAAACTAGAAGGGAAGGACGACCCGGATTGCAAAACCTGTGGGCACCCGCGCTCGCACCACGGTGAGGAGATGCCGTACGAGTGTTTGGGCGGTGGTGCAAACTCCGCATTGTTGCCGGGCACGTTGTGTAGTTGTGGAGCGTATTCGTACGTGGAGAAGGAGAAAACATGAACAGGCGCGGGTTTCTAGGCTTGATCGGCGGCGTGGCGGCGATCGCCGCAGAGCGGACGTTTCCCTTCCGCGTCTTCAGCTTTCCGACGGAGATTAAGATCGCGAAAGCGACGGACATCACTTTCGACGTGATTTACTACGACCGACGGGCTTTAGATGTATTGAAAGAAGGCTACGTAACGGAGCATTGGAAGGGCCAGAGGATGCGTAAGGCCCAGGACGGAGGGGTCTGGGAGCCGATCTCAGGGACTTAAGTAGGGAGGGTAGGGAATTCGGTGGCATGCTCGGACTCGAAGGGCCCTTCGAGTCCGAAGTCGTATCATTTTGATACAGAAAGGTACTAGTACTATAGTACTATTTACATAAATAACTAACCAAGGTATGATTGCTCTAGGAGGATGGTCATGAGCAATCGCACCGACGTTCACACACCGAGTAGAATCGTTCCTTCCGATTATCGCGAAGTCGCCGTCTGGACGATGAATATACAAGGACTGGGCGACGCTGAATTTATGTTGCGGGAGCGGGAAACCGTCCGCCGCGACATGGAGCACACAAAGGGCGAGTACGCTCATGTCGACACGACGGGGTCCTGCCAGGTCTGCGGAAACGTCCAAGCCATTTACCTCGTTCTCTTCCACCACGCGCCCTCCAATACGTACGTCCGCGTCGGAATGGATTGCGCTGCGAAGCTCGGTATGAGCGGCGATGCCGGCAAGTGGAACCTCTTTCGGCGAAACGTCCAGACGGCTCGCGAAGCGCAGGCCGGCAAGCGCAAGGCCATCGCCCTCCTCGGCGACGCGGGGCTCTCCGCCGCGTGGGACGTATACACCGCGCCAATGTGCGCACACCTCGACGGCTGCAAGGCCGCGGGCCGTAACCAATTCGGCGACGATAACGGAGTCGAGAACGCCTGCACCTGTGACTTCGAGGCGCGTTGGAAGATTCGCAACTACTACGAGGAACTCACCATTACCGACATCGTCGGCAAGCTTGTCAAGTACGGCTCGATCAGCGAAGCGCAGACCAACTTCGTGCGGCGATTGCTGGCGAAAATAGAGCAGCGGCCGATCGTCGAAGCGCAACGGGCGGCAGAGAAGGAAGCCGCGGGCCCGGTGCCTTCGGGCCGCGTCGAGCTACATGGGAAGGTCGTCGGAACGAAGGAAGTCGAAAACCGTTGGGGCTATCAAGGCGATTCAGATACGCGGACGATGCTAATCATTCAGCTAGACAATGGTTCGAAGGTGTATGGTAGCCGATTTGCGGGCCTCAACCGCGGCGATGAGGTTTCCTTCAAGGCGACGGTTACTCCTTCTCAGAACGACCCCAAGTTCGGTTTCTACAAGCGGCCAAACCAGCTTAAATCCTAAGATCGTATCATTTTGATACGACGACTTAGCCGGTTTTGTGTCAAAAAGGATACAGAATCGGGTGAGAATGGTAACAGCTCAAGGAAAGTGGTAACATTAGCCGGCAGTTACCACGTTACCATCTCGTATGTTGTTGCTAGGGTTTAGGATGAGGGAGGAGAGGGAAAGAGTTGGGTAGGGTATGGTAACACCTCCGTAAGTAGTTGAGGGCCTTGGGACTTGGGCCCTGCAGAGGGCCGTGGTAACACGGAAGGTTGATTCCGAGTTTATATAAGACACGAGGGACTAAGGCCATTTTATATAGTAATTATTATATAATATTACTAATATATAAATAGATTTCTTTAAATCACAATGTCCCATTTGCCGTTACAGGCGTTCCTTTGCGTCTATATAAACTCGGGAATAACCTTCCGTGTTACCATTCCCAATTTTAAGGCCTAGCAGCTTGATAGTAAAAACTTTAGCGGAGGTGTTACCATAGGCCGGCCAATTTTGGAGCTTTTTAGATAGCGCGTTTGTTTTCATTCATTTGTAAATGGTAACATGGTAACAGTTGGCTAATGTTACCACTTTCCCTGAGCTGTTACCATGGTAACAGCCCATTTTTGTCATTTTACAAGATCTCGTCGCTAAGTTGTTGAAATATATAGAATAACTTTTGTGCAGAACGATGAAGACTTGGTGGAGTCTTCATTGGCGAAGACTTGGTGGAGTCTTCATTGAAAAACCTTGAAGCGTTTTTAGAGAATTTAGAGAGAAACCTTAGCGCTTGATTTGTAAATAACGGTGTAAACAACGCTCCGAAAAAATTCCGAAAAAGGCCTATTTACATAAAGTATTCAAAAGTGCCGGCAACTGAATGATTTAGAATAAATCATTTACTGCCTAGGATTTTGGTACTATGATAGTCAATGTGCGGTGGCTCAAGGCTCATGGCTTGATCGTCTACTCTCTCCTTTTCTACGTTTTAGCTGTGTCCTTCGACATTTTTTCGAGTCGTCACATTCCGCAAGGCTGTTTTGAGACGAACCCGTTCCTGCGCGACTCAGCGTATCAGTTCATTCCGATCCACGCGGTGGTGCAATACTCCTTTCAATTTCTTTCCTATCTCCTCGTCATCGCGCCGGCGTACCTAAGCCTGCGTAGATATAGCGAGCTCGTAGCCCAATGGACCTTCGCCGGGGTGTTGATTTACTTCGGCATGGGCTCGTATTTCGCGGCGGTGCAAAACGTTCTACTTCGCTTTGGCTGGTATGTGCCCTGATGCCGTCCTGGAATAAAGCTTGGATCCTCGGTTGGATCGCAATTCTACTGGGACTCGCTTTCTACGAATTTTGGTCAGGGTGGGGAACGGGCAAGCACACGCCGATGTTAACGCCGGTTACGGTTCGCTACTCTCCTTGGTGGGTGACGATGCCGTTCCTAACGTGGCTGTGGCTGCATTTTTTTCTGCGCTACGTTATTCCCGCGTATAAGATTAGTTTGGAACAAGGCACCAAAGTCAAGATGCCGTTATAAAAGTTCTCTCATCGTCCGTAACGGACGAAGTCCTAGTGGGGTTAAAGTCCTCACATCTAAAATAAGAAGAGAGCGCCCGAACGACGGTGGGTCGGCGTAAAACTACCGTCACTATTTAGGAGGAAGTGATGCATTTTATCGAAGGAGCAGTTACGGGGCTGGTCGTAGGCGCGGGTTTGGCGCTCGCTTTCTATAGTCAAGAAATCGCTCTCGCAAGTCGGGTGAAGGCGGCGATTAAACGCGGCGTAACGGCGGCCCACGATGAAGTCGACAAAATTATCGCCGAAATTAAGTACGTCCTTTAAGATCATTCGGACGCTTCCACCGGTTTTTTACCGTACGCGTCTCGAGGCGATCGCCGAATTTATTCGTGGCCGCGCGCCAGTGGCGGTGATTAATGATGCGGCGATGCGCTTGACTGTCGACGCAACGTGCCAAACGCTGGCGATAAACGGTGTGAAAATTTTACGCGTAACTGAAAATGAAGTGCAGCCTGGATTCTTACCGCTCGGTTTGCAGGAGAGATTGTGAATTACAGCAAGCAAGGACTGCAGCTCACCGAGCAGTCGGAAGGCGTTCGCCTGGGCGCGTACCAAGATCAAGCAGGGCGTTGGACGATCGGCTATGGGCACACTGCGGGAGTTAAGCCGGGCGATACTTGCACGCAGGGTGAAGCCGAGGCGATGCTCGAGGCCGATATCGCTTGGGCAGTGTCGGTCGTCAATCATTACGTAAACACGCCGCTCACGCAGGGGCAGTTCGATGCGCTCGTAGATTTTACGTTTAATCTCGGCAGTGGCAGCTTGCAACACTCGACGTTACTCGCTCTCGTTAATGCCCGAAGGTTTGAGGCGGCAGCCGAAGAGTTTGAGAGGTGGAGTCACGCAGGCGGTAACGTTGTGGCTGGTTTACTACGCCGTCGTCAAGCGGAGGAAGCGGAGTTTAAGTCGTGATTAGCATCTTTATCCTCCGCCATAAGCAAACGGGCGTTAAGTACGGCGGTACCTCCAGCAATCCAGAGAAATATTGGAAAGCGCTTTGTGGGCGTAAAGGCCGGATAGCCGGGATTAACCGCGAAATCGTTGACCCTGAGAATAATTTCGAGATGGAGATAGCGGCGCAGGTTCAGGAGTGGGACGCCGAGCCTGTCTTGAGATTTTATAAACGGCTGCATCATCTTCGCCCGTTGAAGGTCTGGGCGAAGAAATCAGCTGAAACTCGAGCGAAGATCGGTCGAGGTGTTATTGAGTCCCGGCAGTTGAGGCTAGGACTATGAAGAGTATTATCAATATCGGCGGCAAAAGATTCCTCGTCGTTCCGTTAGCAACGTTTTCACGAGGCAAGAAAAGTTTGCGATTCATTCCTATGCCGCCGAAGTTGGATAAGACAGAAGAAAAGAAATCGGAAGATGCAACACCGAGAGTATGAAAAGGCGCTCCTCGTCGCCGCGGCGTTTCAATTATCAAAGGCTGATGATTTGCGCGAGTTATGCGCTATCGTCTGTGTTATTCGCAATTGGGTCGTTCCTCGGCTTGGAGAGGCTGCGTCGTATCGGAGTTACACCGAGGCGATCGCAAACTTCCTCGACGCCTACCCAAAGCGGCAGCTTCCTAGCATCAACACGCCGTCGCTCATCGATCCACGTGAAGGACTCCTCGCTCAGGTCGATGGATTTTATAACAACTCTGCCGCGGACGTCACGAGCTCACACCTATTCCCTCGCGGCGCGCGGTACTTCGCTCGGCCACAGGACGTAAAGAACGGAGATTGGATTAAGGCTCAGGTGCTAGATCGCCAAGATGAGCACCCGTTAATCGGAGTTTTTGGAAGTCAGTCCTTTTTCGCATGAAGAATCACGAGCTCATGGATAAAATTTGGAAGCGAATTGAGAAGAGTGATGAGCTTCCTGAAGGTCATCCGAATAAGATGACTCCGGAGCAGATCGATAGGCAGCTTAGTAATCTTGTGGCGTTGCAACGTATGAAAGGACGGACGAATAGGTTTGCCGCCGGCAAGCATCCCGGCCCAAGATCGAAAGAGGATAAGGCCGTCGAACGTCGCATCGAATCTCAACGCGACCCGCGGGCGAAGAAATTTATCGAACGTTTCGCTAAGAGGAAAGATGAAGAGCCAGAGCATGAAGCAAGAGACGCGGCAGGGGCGTGACGAGAATGTCGCGGATAAAAAGAGTTTTAGGAGTACGAATGATCGCGCTAAGGCAGGATTTTTTAATAGCGCCCGGCGGAGTGAGAATCGCAATAAACAGGAATCAAAATGAGAGCGTTAAGTGGAGCTACCGAGCCGTCGGGTCACGGTGTTAAGAAATTTGATGGTGGTCGCGAAAGCAATCGAGGTACGAAGCATGCGTTCAGGCTGCGGTCGCAGGACGCCAGCGATAATGACGCTGGGCACGTAAGTCCTGAGGTGAAACCGTCGGCTCGCGGTACGAGAAAAGGCGGAGATCGTCAGCCTCGCCCCCACGCATGAGGACTATATGGCGCTAACGGTAAAAGCAAAGGCCACAGGTAACGACGCCCGCAAGGTTGCGCGGGCGTTCCACGAGGTACACGAAAATACGCCCAGGATCGTCACCCAAACGGCGAAGAAATCAGGCAAGGCGCAAGCGGAGAAGCAACGAGTCGCCATCGCCTTGAGCAAGGCACGGCAAGCCGGCGCGAGCATTCCTGATAAGTCGGGGAGTAACTTCGTTAGTAACAACGATCTGCATACCCCCGCTGGCGTCACGGGTCAAGGCACGACGAGCCTGCGCCGCGGCGGTGAGCGTGTGAAACCGTCGGGGCAAGAGACCTCGTTTAAAAATGCGAGTGACTCGCACAATTACGTCGGTCATGATGCATACGTTGGCGATCGTTTCCCTGTGTTGCGAATGGGCGAGGCGCAGGTGACGGGCGAGTTGGACGATATGCACGTTAAGCCTGTCGCTCGCACGATGAACCCCGTCGAGGCGCTGCGCAAGAAGAATAACGCGACGCGCGACGCGCGCACGAATCTTGGTCGCGGTAAGGCCGGTGTCGTCGTGTCGAACGAAGAGGCGGCGGCCGACAGCGCTGGGCGTTGGTGAGTTACGTCTATCCGCACCAGGTCCCGGCCGAGTTCACAGAGACGACGTCGCGCGGTAAAGCGCCGCGTGAAGCGTTTAGAACCACGACCGAAGAGGTGAGCGATGCAGCTCTCAATGAATCAAGAGCGACGCCCGCGAGTAAGTTGGGTGAGTCAGGATTATCACCGAACCCCGTGGGTGCGGGTGAAGTACGGGGAGAAAATTTTACCACCGAACGAGCAGCTATCGAACTCTCGATTGACGGACGCTGACGCGCTTCGTCGTCGTGATGAAGCGATTTACTTCAGCGACGCGCGCCCGATCTCTGGCGGTGATGGCGGAAATAAAGAGATGCTCGGCGGCACAATTTGAAAAATGACTGTCGGTCGCGTATCGGAGACGCCATCGTGAAGATTTTTAGCTCAAACTATGTGGCCTCAAGACAAAGTGTATCTTTTTGATACGATTTTGGCTCAAAACACAAAAAGTTGCTGTTACGAATCGTAACAATGCAGTAAAAAGTGCATTATTTTCAACAACTTGTGAGAATTTTGGCGTTCTAGTTAACAGAATAACCATTATAGGACACGGTTCTCATAAGAGTATGAAAACAAACAACATGCTGAGTAGCTCGTCAGTTATTTTTCGTTATCCCAAGGCCCGAATGACAAGGCTGCCCATTAGAGTCTCTCGTCTAGTGGTTACAAACATCCGCTCGGTTTGCGTGTTTCATATCGGCCGTAAACCATTGCAGTCACGTGTTCTTACGTCGGACTTTGGCACTCGAGTTTTCGGCCGGTCATTTCCGGCTTGGGGCCCCGCAGGGGGCTGGTAGGCGTGACCCCGGCTTGAATAACTTCTCCAGTTCTCGGGTCAGGGTTACGGGTCTTAGGTTTTTCAGGAAGGGTCCCGGAAGGGGACCAGATTCTAAGAAAGATGCACGATGAGTTTAGCTGTTCCATCGCAAGGAGGCCAACATGACTAGGACAGTTTGAGGAGGTCTTAATCATGGCTGGAAACGCGCATCGCGCGCGTCATGGGAATCGGCCTGACTGCATTTTTTGTCAGTATCGACCCAAGGTCGCGCGCAAGCTCCACGCTTTTCGCAATTCCCGCGGGCATCGTCGCAATCGACACGCGAAACGCCGCGGACGCCGTAATAAACCGCACGTCGTTCGTTGAGGAGAATTTAATGATTGTCGATCCAATCGCAGTGGGGGCTCTCGTTTTGGGAGGAGCTTCACTCGCAGTTCACTTCCTTCATAAATCTACTCCGGGCCCCCAGGGTCCAGTCGGTTTGCAGGGGCACCCCGGGGTCGCAGGCCCGGCCGGGGCCACCGGGAGTCCGGGTAAGGATGGCGCGCCTGGAAAAGACGCCGCTCCGGCCAAGGACGGTAAGGATGGCGCCCCAGGTCGTGATGGGAAAGACGGTGTTGGTTTGAAGGGCGACAAAGGGGACAAAGGAGATCCTGGTGTCGGGATGAAGGGCGACAAAGGGGACAAAGGGGACAAAGGGGACAAAGGGGACAAAGGGGACAAAGGGGATCCGGCTGGAAAATGAGTGAAGATTTTATTTCAGTTCGCGCAGCCGCGCTAGAGTTTGGCTTGCCAGAGAAATCCGCTGGAAAAGCCTTCTTTAAAATTCGCAAAAAGTTTCCTGAACTTTTAAAGAGAACTCGTCGTGGAAACTCGGGGCATTTATCGTGGTCTATTCCGGTCTCGGAAAATAAAACGATTTTTGAAAAACTTGGGTATGTTGCATTTGGCGGCTCAGTAGTTTCAGTTGAAAAACCTCAGACGGAATCACATCGTTGGGAAAATGAATGCGCTTCCGAACTCAAGGCCCAAGGCTTTGAAACTCTAGTCGTTGCCGAAAAATGAACTCCTGACGTCATCGCTTTTCGCCAACGCCCGACCGGCGGTTTTGATTTGATTTTTGTAGAAGCAAAAGGCCCAGGTGATAGCTTGAGTAAGGAGCAATACGAGAAAATTGAAAAACTCAAGGCTCTGGGCGTGGATGCTAAGATTCGTTGGTTCGAGGTCTAGCGTGCCCGACCGCATCATAATTCGCGTCGAGCCTAGCTGCGGCGACTTCTACGTTCGCGTCGCGGATCGCCGGTTAATCGGCTTTCCGCGCGCGGCCGACGCCGCGTTACTCGCCGAAAATTTGGCTGACGTTTTAAAGCGCCACGGCGTCGACTTGACGTTTATTCCCGTGCCTTCGGCGATGCAGGAGCCGGCGATGACGGGCGGGCGCCTTGCGCCTCAAGCCCCAAAGCCTTTGAAGAATCCCGGTGGTGGAATCTCGTCGAACTCTCAAGAAGCGGTAAAACACGCCCGATGAGTCGCCTTACGATAGCCGAGGCAATTGAGTCGCTGAAGAAGCCTGGCACAACGTACTCCGGGGCCGATTGGAAATTTTCTTGGCCGCACAAGTTTTACATCGGGAACGATCGGATATATAATGAACAGGTACTGAAGGAGTCGCAGCTCTTGCCTGCCTGGAATGAAGTCAGCCTAAAATTTTTTGGAATTACGTTTGAAATTCGCGAGGAAAAAATTTACTTCCGCTGTCCGTTTCGCGCAGGACCCCTCGGGTATCAGCGCGCGGGAGTCGTTGGTGAGGACGGCCGGCCACGGCGGTGCGACACGTGGAGCGTAGACTATGGGGCGAATTAAAGAGGCGCTTCGACTCTTGGGCCTGGGGCCTTTGACCCTTTTAGTATCGACTTTATTTTGGATCTTCTTTGCTGCGGCGATTATTTTTTATTCTAAGTAATGAGTGAATTGGTTAAACTCGAGCGGTGGGCGATAATGTTCGTAGGCGGTAAGGATACGAACGGACAGCCGAAGTCCTGTTTAAATTGCCCCCACCTTTATCAGAAACAAGAGACGTGTGCGTACATGAACCCGAACGTCATCCTGCGGCAGATCATAGTCGACGAGTCGGAATCGGGCGGCTCAGCTGAGCAGCTTTACACGCCGGTGTGTGGGTATCAAATTGGCGGGCTCCCGACGTTGACTGATAAGCCGACGTACATGGGCAAGGACCCGGACGAGCTGGGTTTGGAGTGGGCTAAAGGCACAGGCACGAATTGCGATGGCTTTGCGGGCGGCGCGCCCTGCGAGCGCTTCACCTCCACCGAAGGGCACGACGGAACGTGCGAGGCGATGGAGGAGGACGATAATAAGGTCGATTGGGACGATTGTTGCGCGGCGCACAAAGGTGAGTTTATGGAGTGGCCCGAGGCGCAGTTGATGATTGCCGGACGAGAAATTGAAGATGAGCGAACGTAAAATCTACATTATCGTACCTCATAACTTGAACGTCACTCGTGGCGGAAAGCCCATCAAGCTCAGCGTCACGAGTGGACGTGCGATGAGCTACGTGGCTCATGCGATGGCGTTGCTAACTGAAAGTTATAAAGTGCCGGGGCTAGTTGATTTAGACATCGTAGTATTAGCGATCGAAAATAACACCGACGTAGCCACGGTTAATAATCCGGCGGGAATTTTAATTTTCCCTCGTGATCAATTTTTCTTTACCTACTACGATACGGATAGACTTTTTGACGGAGTGACTCTAGGCGCGGTTATCGCGGTCGTGCCTAAGGATCTTCGAATTGATTTGCCCGTTTGGAAGTGCGCTTGCAACGACAAGAAGAACTGGGCCGGTACGTCGGTGCTTATCTCGCAGTATAATGACTTCGCCGGTACGTCGGCGTTGCGTCCGATTGAGTCGCCCAAAATCAGCGACGTCCCCATCGAGGGCCAACCCAAAATTTTATGCTCCCGTAGCTCAGCGTCAGAGCGCCTGGTATCTAACCAGGAGGCCGAGGCCGCAAGGCATGAGTCGCCAGACTCTGGTTCAAGTCCCTCCGGGAGCGCCAGTTTAGGACCGAGGTGCGTGGCGTGATTGCCGCTCACACGCAAGGCGTTATTGCCGTTATGGGCCTCTTGACCTTCGCCATCATCGGCCTGGTCGCTCGCCTGACGTGGCGGAGCGACCGCGGCGAGGGCCACGGTGAATAGCTGGGTCGTCATCGACGTTAATACGGGCGTGGCCTGGGCCATGGGCGCGGTGTTCATCGATAAAATCACCGCGCAGTCCGAGGCTTTACGACTCGGTTCAAGGCATAAAATTTCGACGTTGCGGGCGGTAAGCTGGGAAGAGTATCATCGCCGAGCCGGGTATCGGCTCGCGGGAGGCGGAGAATGATTCGGACGGGTGACTATCGGGACTTCGGATTTAAGGGACCGCGCGACGCGGAGAACCGCAGCTATATGGAGTGGTTGATGACGCTCGACAGCCGCGCCGCGTTGCCCGATCCGTTGACGCGCAACGTTCGCCGAACGTTGTTCAGGGCCGAGGTCTGGAACCGCTGGGCGTGGCGGTCGTTCGTCGATCCGAAGGATAATAAGTTCAAGCAGAATCGTCCGCTCGACGACGCGGGCTTGATTCCGCGCCGGATCCGCCGCGCAATCGCGGCGAAGCAGTTCAAGAATCTTGAAACTGAGTCCCGTCGGCACGCGGCTCGAATCAAGAGTGACCCTGAAAAGTATCAGCAGTTACTCGACACGCTGGCTGGGCCGGCTCCGCGGTCGTAAGAATTCAACGAACGAGGCAACGCATTGGCAACGGATATTCACGATCTTCACAACCAGGTTCAGGCGAAAAATGGCATCGGCTATTCGTCGGTGAAAAACGTTCAGGATAATTCGATACAGGTTTCAAAAAACGGCGGGGTGATTTTTACCCGGGTGTTGCACGAAAAGGCGACCGACCGGGTTTTTATTCACGATGGTCCGAACGTTGCGGTGGGTAACGCGACGGCGTGGTTGAACAGCTTGAAGTAAGGAAATAGAAAAATGGCGATTAGAAATAACATCCAGGATTTTATGCGCGACGTTCGCGCTCGGGGCATCAACGGCGGTACGAGTCAGAACCTGTACGGGGCGTCGTTGAACGCCGACAATACGACGGTGGCGGTGACGAAGAACGGGGCGGCCCTTTTTTCGAAGGTGTATTGGAACATTCAAGGTTCCTCGCCCATAACCGACGCCTCTAGTCCGAACGAGGACACGGTGACGATCGTCGACGGTTCGGGTTTCGGGGCTCCAGGCTCGGCTCAGGCGTTTATAAACAACCTGGTCTAAAATGGGATCTCGCTGGGATAACACGCTTTTTTTCCTGGGTCGGCACGGGCGGACGCACTCTAACGACCTGAATATCTACCGGTCGTGGTCGAACTCGGCTAACGCGCAGCTCGAACCGAAAGGACAAGAGGAGGTACGGGCGTCGGCTGAGTGGCTCGCGGCGCAACGCGCGCCGATCGAGTTGATTATCAGCGACTCGCTGGACCGGACGCTGGAGACGAGCGAGATCTACGCCGAGGTGCTGGGCGTCGAACGCATCGTGGCCGTCCGCGGGCTTCACCCGTTGAACATGGGCGATTGGACGGGAAAGAACAAAGAGCGCTATAGCGTCGAGCCGTTCCTGGTAAATAAGAGCAAACGCATTCCGGGCGGCGAGCGGGTAAAGGACTTTGACCAGCGGCAGTTTGCGATGTTTAAGATTATCATGCCCGTTGTTGATTCGCTCCCGCCGGGAGCGGTCCTGATCGTGGGGCATGGGTCGACGGTGTCTTTTCTCTGGAACAACGTTTTTAATAAGGACGGGCGGCAAATCGGCTACGAGGGCCTGGTCGACCCCGCGGGTTTGGTAAACGTAACGAAGGAAGAGATGATTCCGGTATTACGCGCTCGGGAGCGTAAGGGCGCGAAGGTGGAGGAAAAGTGAACGAAAACGCGGCGGCGAATACTCAACGGCAATCGACGGTTATCTTGTCGGGTAAGCTTCGGTCGGATGGTTCGGACGTGTTTCAAGAAATCGTGGTGAACCACGATACGATGACGAACAACCAGACAATTATTGAATCGGCCCTGGGGTTTTTCAGGCAGTCCCTCGGAATTCGCGTTTACTCCGCTGATTACTCGGAGTTGAATTTTTACCCCATCTCAGCGCTCGAGAAGGTTAATCTGGCGATTAAGAAGATCGTTCTCCCAGGAAACAACTTGGAATTGCCGGCGCATATTCACTAGGCCGGCTTGCGGTTTTTAATTTTGGCAGTGGGTGAATTACCTTGGCAAATGCGAATAGTTTTGCGGACGTAATTAACCGTCAAAACGGTGGTAATCCGATTATCATCCAAGCCCCGACTACGCTCCATCAGAACTTTCTGCTGGGCGGAGCGGCGGCGCTATTGACGGTTCCTAACCCGATGTCCTCGATCGACGCTGGAGAATTTTTTCCTAATTTTTCAGCCGATGGACGGCCCTTTATTCTTCGGGCTGGCGGCAAGGTCACGGGCGGTGAGCAGTACGTGGTTGAGGTTAACCTGGGTGGAACGTTGAACCAGGTGGTCGCGACTACGGGCTTGTCCTCGAATGGGCAGGTGGCGGATAACTGGCTACTCGAAATCGAAGCGATGTGGGACTCGACGTCGACCTTCCTTCGGGGAATTTATTACGGGTGGGCCGGGGCGACGCAGGTCAGTCAGGGAACCTTGGCGACGGTGCAGAAGCCGGCGAATCTGGCGGCTTTGCAATTCGGGTGTGCGGTTCAGATTGCGTCGGCGAACGCGAACGCGTTGTTCTCGTTGACGGAGTTCTCTGGCGAGTTCATCTAAAGCCAGGAGGGCTCGATGGCGAATAACTTAAACGTAGTTCCGATTTATATCGACACCGCTTTCGCGAGCTTTAAGGCGGTGGTAGCGGCGACGCTCGGAACTCTGTTTACGCTCCGGGTGTACTCGGTACGGTGGGTCGGTCCCGCGGCGTCGGGCGACCAGGTAGTTATCGAGGACCCCCAAGGCGGTGAGCAGTTGCTTTTGATGCGGAATACTACGGCGAATGGCCCCGATTTGGTTGCGGATTGGTCGGCGGCTCCGAGATTGTGGCGCGACTTTGGGGTAGCGCAGATCTCCAGTGGGAAGTTGTTCATTGACGCGAGGATGTAAATGAATTCTAAGATGAAGAGAGACGAAAAGGATCCGATGCCGATGGCGGATAATTCCTTCCGGGTTCCTCCGGATGGAAACTCCCCGGTAACGGGTGAGAAGCACGGGCAAGGTAAGGCGGAGCGCGTTAAGGGCTCCCAGCGTTTTACCGTTCGGACAGGCGGAGAGAAGCTGTTGCTCCGCACGAATGGTGACGGTAACACTCCGGTTTCGGGTGAGGACCATAACCAAGGAAAGTCCGAGTACGTCACGGCGTCACAACGCGGCGGGCAGAACACGAGCGGGAATACCGAAAACTCGCCGGGGAGATAAGCCGTGAAGGAAAAGCTTTCTCCTAAGGACGTTTTGAGCGGCGGGGGCGAAGGCAAGGAAAAATCCCCGAAGAAGAAAAAGCATAGCTACCGCCGGACGGAGATCGACCATCATGAAAATGGTTCGCATACCGTCCGGCACATCCCACGAAATGAAAAAACTGAGGCAGGCTCGGAGTCCCCGAGCGACATGACATACGCCGTTAAGGACACGGACGAGCTGCACGACGGGATCGAAGAGCACCTGGGCGCTCCTAACGCTGCGGAGGAAAAGGCGGGAGTATGATGAGGACAAAAGCTGCAGGCATGAGTTCTCCCATTACTCCCGTCGCGGCCCTTAGCGGCGGGGGTTTGGGCAAGCCTCCGATTATGGCGATGCACGACGGAGGCACGGTTCCTAAAGACGGAACGTACGAGCTGGAAAAGGGCGAGAAGGTCGTCGCGGCTAAAAAGGAAGAGAAATCAGACGGTCGCAATTCCGAGTATCGAAAGGTGTATCTGGCTCGTAAAAACAAGAAGTGAACATCGATACCTCAAACCTTGATAACCTGAATTTTCGCTTGAGCCTTCGCGATATTCAACAGTTGTCGAGCTCAGATAGGGATGACCTTCGGCGAGAGTGCCAAACCAACTTACGCTTTTTGGTTAATTGCATCCTGCGCCCAGCCCGGAAGTTTTCGTCGTTAATCGAACGAGTTCATGGCCCGATTATCGACGGCTTTCTTCGACCGAATCCTGATTTGCTGTACGATCAATGGAGCCCGATTAAGGAACGCGTCGTCCTAGCCTTTCGTGGTGCGTTGAAGTCGACGATAACGGGTGGATTTTTGGTGCAGGTTCAGCTCTGCGAGCCTGATATCCGTATCTTAGTTATGTCGGGTAAGTTGGGGCATGCTAAGACGATACTTGCGCTGGGCTGCCGGCCGTTTGCGTCGAACGAAGTTTTACGGGAGCTTTTTCCAGAGTGGGGCGTCGAGCCGGAGGAGTTGTCGAGCGAGTATTTTATCTCGCCTCGCCGAGACCCAGGCTTGGATTTAAGGGACCCTACGCTGTCGATCGGTACGTTTGACTCGGTAAAGGCTGGTGGGCACTTCGAGTTGGTACTTCTCGACGATTGCACCAACGAGATAAATTGCGCCACGCCGGAGTTGGTCGAGAAAAACGAGCAGTCGTACGACGATATTTTCGAGCTCGTCGAGCCAGGCGGGTATCGGCATTTTAACGGAACCCGTTGGGCGCCGGATGATTCAGACCTGCCGGAGGTAATTCGTCGTCGTGGCGAGGAGATGGCGGCGGATAACAACGGGGAGCAAAGCGTATCGTACGTGTCGGTCCCCGTTTGGAATATCAGAACCGATGGGACGTACGACGAACAGAAGGCTCGAGCGGAACGGGATCGTCGAAACGGACTTCATCCCGATGATGTTAATTTGACCTGGCCGGAGAAGTTGAGCTCCCGGTTTTTGTGGCCGAAGTACCGGGCGAATCCGACCAAGTTTTTGCGGCAGTATCTCCTTCGTTACAAGAGCACCATTTCGTCGGAGGCTTTTACTCGAGACCTTTTGATGCAGAACACCCGGCCGTTCGCGGACGGGATGCCGTTACCACACGACCGGTTTACGGTTTTGAATTGGGACCTAGGCGATGTTTGGAGCGGCCGAAGGAGTAAGAATTCGTCGGATATGTCGTGTGGAATGGCGGTCACTTTTGAGTTGAGCACTCGGCGGATGTTTATTTACGACGCGATGCTCGAGGTATTTAGCTCGTCGACCGATATGGCGACGGCCATCGTCGAGTTTTATTGCCGGCAGTTGCACATCGGGCCGGTCGATATTTACGCTATCGAGGATGAGCACGGGGCTAGGAAGCTCGAGGGGGAGATTAAGGCCATCGCCCGAAAGATGGGCGTTAACTTTGAAATTTTTTGGCGTATCCGCGAGAGGGTGAAGGACGTAAAGAATATCGAAATCGCCAAGTTGGCCGGAGCGATGAAACACGGTTTGGTTCAATTCTCGACGGTCATGCCTTTTCGCGACGAGATTTTTAGGATGTTTGAGAAGTGGTCCCCCCAGAACGTTCGGGTTAAGGATGACGGCCCTGATTGCGCATCGCAAATTTGGAACGAATTTTCAGAGCAGATTTTTCCAGGAACGATTATAAACATGAGACCGAGCGATCAGGTCTACGTTCCTGAACCGATGGCGGAGCCGGAGTTTGACCCGCATCAGGATGAACGCGAAAACGCGGATATAAATTTGTTAGCAGGTATGACGGTGGCGCATAGTTAATGCTTCTTCCTCAACCTAATAATATTGCCCAGCCCCTGAATCAGAAGACTCAGGATTTTTTCCTGTCCACGGGTAAGGTTAAGACCGACGATTCAGCTTTAGCTTTGGTCATTCAAGATACACAGCGCGCTGAGAAGTTTGTGATGGCGCGGCTTTGGATTAGCGAGTGGCGGATCGCGAAGTCAATTTACGAGGCTCCGGTCAAGCAGGAATTTTGGCGTGACACGCTCGTCCCCAGGGCGAGTAACTCGTATCCGCTTTGTGCGCAGCATATTCGGGCGATACTCGATCAGGTTATGCCGGCGTTGTTCCCCGAAAATCCTCCGTTTCAGGTAGAGCCGAACGAAGGTACGCCGCGCCAGGTGGCCCGTGGTTGGGAGTCGGTACTTAGCTACCAGTTGCGCAAGGCTGGGTTTCGGGGCCAGATTCGCTTAATCGCGAAGGACGGCGAAATTTTTGGGACGGGAATTGGGAAGTGGGGATGGGAGTGGTTTAACCGAAAGCTTCTCACCTATCGCCGCAGGGTAGCCCCGAAGAAGATTAAAACGGCGACCGGTAAGATCATGGTGTTACATACCGCGGAGTCGGACGACCTCGAGGAGGTCGAGGTTTCGATTAAGGTGTCGCAGCCTTTCTTTCATCGTTGCGAGGTGAATCACACGATGGTCGCGCCTGGCTTGCGAGAGCCTGATATTCGAAAGGCGAAGTTCGTTTCCTATCGTGATTACCTCACCATCCGCGATCTCAACGATCTTCGCGACGCTGAGGGCTACGATATTCCGGCTCAGGCAGATCTAATCGCGTTGGCCGCACCGCCGTCGGAGCAGCCCGTTTCTGGCCCGATCGAGAGTGAGGCAACGGCGTTTCCCGCCCAAGGCCATCGGCCGCTTCCACGTTACATGGATGAGTCGGAGGATCCGCTCGAACACAAGCTTGAGGTTATCGAATATTGGACGAATGAACGGGTAATCGTCGCGCTCCAACGGAAGAAGATAATTAGGAACGAGAGTAATCCCTTCGGAATAATTCCGTTCGTTAACGCGTTCTGGGACGATATTCCGGGCTCGTTTTACGCCTTTGGAATCCCACGTCGGTTGGGCGGAACGCAAACGCACATTCAGGGTCTACGTAACCTTCGTCTTGACGACGTGAATATAAATCTTCAAAACGTATGGTTGGAGAAACAAGGCACTAATCTCACGGGTCAGCCGATGAAGCTTTACCCCGGCGCTCGTATCAAGGTTACCGACCCGGATGGGATTAAGCCGCTCATGAAACAACCCATTCTGGGCGAGGCCTGGCGCGAGGAGAGCGTGCTGGTGGCCGATGCGGAGAAGACGAGCGGCGCTAACGAGCTCCTTATTCAGGGGGCGATGCCGCCGCAAGGTCGTAGCTCGATTACGCGGTCGGCGACCGGTGCGGGTTTGATGGGCGGTGCGTCGAGCTCGAGAATTCAATCGTACGTCGACGTCATCGTCGATCAGATATTTTTGCCCGTTTTATACGCTTTCCTGCACATGAACCGGATGTGGCTGGAACCGGCTGAGATCCGAAAGATAATCGGTAAGACGCTCTGGGAGTCTCTCGAGGAAGCCCACGAGGGTGACCTGTTAATTGACATGTGCAATAGTGCCGACCTCGAGCTTACGATGTCAGCCGGAACGAGTATTGCCGCCCGCAGACAGATGGGCCAGATGCTGCCGCTGGAGATGCAGATGTACATGCAGCCCGCGGTACAGTCGGGCCTGGCTGATTCTCGCAAGAAGGTTAATTGGCTAGAATTGTCTCGTCGCGTGGAGCAAGTGTCGGGTTGGAGAAGTCAGGACGATATAATCATCGACTTGACCGATGAGGATATTCAACATCGCATGGCGATGAATCCTGACGTCATAAAGGCGCAAGCGACTAGTCAGCGTATTGGGCAGTTGCACAAGCAGAACAAGGACCTCTCGGCGCAGGAGCACCAACATAAGCTCGAGGAGATTGACGCCAAGGGCCTGGCCGGTTCAGGTCAGGAGATTATCACCCGGGCGATCGAACGCGCGGCGCAGCGCGATGAGATTAACGAGATAGCGGGTACGTTCGCATGAAAGATGTAATCGAAGAAACGCTTCGTCAGGAAGGCATCGTCGCGTCGCAGCGTAATTTTGACCTATCGACGCCGTTAACGCCCGAGGAGGAGTTGATGATGGCGGCGGCGTTCGATACGTCGCAAACCCCCGAGGAGCGATCGAACGTCGGTGATCAGGCCTACGCGCTGCGCTCGCTCGACGAGGATCCTTTCGCTGAAACCGATTTAGGCGCGGTAGTTACGACGAACAAGGATTACAACGTTCAATACGCGCACTACCTGCGTTGTCAAGCGATCGCCGCAATCGCGGAGTACGAGGAAGGTTGGTCGGCGATTCGGGAGTTGATTATAAACTCCTACGTTAAGATGCGACGGATCGCTGATGAGAACTACCGAGGGGATAATCCCAATAAGGCGTTTTCGTTGCGCTTGAAGCGCTTGATCACCGAAGATTTTGCGAGATTCATAATTTCTCAGGTTGAGGAAGCGGCGAAGGTTCCTAAACCGACCCTTGCTGCTAAAACCGCATCCGACCGGATTGTCGGATAAGGGAGACGGAGAATGACGAAGGTTAATGAGGTTTTGAAGTTTAAGGATAAGGGCTTGTCGGTCGAGGATGCCCGAAAGGCGATGATCGCCGCGGGGGAAGCGCCTCCAGGAGTTCCGACGCGGAGAGATTCAGTCGTGGCGGGCGCACCTGATATCGAACCGGAATTCGTTGATAACGGCGAAGTAGTTGATGCCGCGAATCCGAACGCCGCGGCTCAGGCCGAAGAGCTCGCCCGTCAAGCGGTGGTCGTCCCGCCTAAACCTCCGATTCCGGCGAACGCCGCTCCGGTTACGCCAGTTACACCGGCTGAAAAGCCCGAGAGAATCGAAACGGTTCAATTCGTGGCGGAGATTCGCCAAGAATCGGGCGGCTTGGTTGCTGAGATTAAGTACAAGAACGGTTCGGGTACCGAAAAGTTTAGTGCGAATTCTAAGAGTGAGCTCATGCTTAAGCTCCTCGAGGGTAAGGGGCACGCGACGCTTCGGGTGAAGGAAGCTGTTCGTCGGGAAAAGCTCGGCGGGCAAAAGCTTGATCGGGCCTACTCGCTCCCGAACAACATAACTGCGGAGCAGTTCGCGCAGATGCCCGATTGGCAACAGAATAATTTGATCGAAACGATTGCGACACAGCAGGCCATACTTTTTAGAGAAGAGTGCCCTGAGTACTACAAGACGGATGCGAACGGCAAAGCCTTGGATGATTATCTCAGGAAAAACGATTTGCCGTACACCGTACGAAATTTGCATTACGCTTTTGAGGACATGGTTGAGAACGATTTGTTCCCCGATAAACGCCTCGAAGCAACATCGATTTTAACGCAGCCAACTCCGGCGGCGGTCGTTGAGGATTCAGCGCCCGTTGTGCCTGTGGCCCCTGCTCCGGCAAATCAGCCGGTGCCTGTAGCCCCGGCCGCTCCGGCGGAGACGGTGCGTAAGAGAGGGTTCACTAGTTTGCCATCGGGTTCGTCGTCAGCTCCTTCGGGCGCTGGCGCCGTACCAGAGGACGAGGCAAACAAGAAGGACCTTTCAGAAGCAGAGCTTCGCAAACTACCGATGGACGAGCTGAGGCGGATTGCCAATGCCGATCGACGGGCGCGCGCGACGACTCGGTGATAAAGCCGAGGGAAAACCTCGGTACCTAAAAGCTTAATGGTGACTTTAGAATGCCTAGCAATTCTGCGGCATCCTTTGTCATCGGCTCTTCTCTTCCCTCGACTCAGGCGGTCTATTACGATCGCCTGGCGGTTCGGTCCTTGTTCGCCCATTTGGGCTTTCAAGGCCTGACGGCGGAACGGCAGATTCCGAAGAACGCTGGTCGTACGACTCAGATTTACACGTACAACCTCGCGCCGTTTACGGCGAGCGTCTCGGCTGCAGGTTCGGCTGCGGGCGGTAACGTCGTTGATGTTCCGCCTCCGACCGCGACGGAAGGAACCGTGGGCACGCCGATCGTGCCGACAGAAGCTTCGATTCAAGCGACGCTCGGACAGTACGTCGATTACGTCAATGTTTCGGACTTCGCGTTGGCAGTTGATATCGGTAAGCCTCTCGAACAACTCTCAGAAATGTTGGGGTATCGAGGTGCTCTCGTTGTCGACACGTTGATTCAGCAAGGTTATGATGCGGCTGTTTCAACCGACTCGACGGCAAGCGTTCAGGTTCCCGATGGATCGTTCGTTACCCGTGCCGTTCTTCAGACCGCGGTAGCGACGATTCGGGGCAAGAATGGTCGTCCTTTCCCAGGCGGCCGCCATCGTGGTATAATGCATCCGTATATCCTTTCGGATATTGCGAATGATTTGACCGCGAATGGAGTTCTTGACACAGAGAAGTATACGCGTGAAGGACAGAAGTGGATCGAGGCTGGACTGGCGGAAGATAATGAGATCATTCCAATTGCTGGAATCGATTTTGTGATGTCGACCAACGTCCCCCTCGTAGCGAACTTGCCCGCTTCCGGTAAGTCGTCTTACGCGACGTATGTATCAGCCGATGAAATGATGTTCTCGATTGCGTTAGGTGGTTTTGAAGATGTTCCTGATGAAAGTAACTTTATTAATTTGAAGCCTCATGGTGTTGAAGCCGTGATGGAAAATTTTCTCTGATTGACTCGGACCCTGAGATGGGAACGAGGCGCAAGGAGCGGTTTTTAAATGACGCACATTAGCATTGGCCAACAGTTTGGAAAATTAACGGCGGTCGAAGAAGCCTCTGGAAATTCTTCTAAGTGTTGTTGCCAATGTGAATGCGGCGCTATTAAAAAATACAATGTTAAAAATCTATTAAGAGGAAACACAAAAAGTTGTGGATGTTCTCGAAAAACTCCATGGAACTCTCGTGATTTGAGAGGAAAAAGGTTTGGTCGTCTTACGGTTATTGGAAATTCTTTCCGCGAGGGTGATCATCGCCGTTGGCCTTGTTTATGCGACTGTGGAAATGAGTTGAGTGTTAAAACCGCTAAACTCATCAACGGGCATACTCAAAGCTGTGGATGCAAACAACGAGATTCGGTAGTAAAGAAAAACCACGAATCTACAAAAAGATCCGATGCGTACTGGTTTCTTTACGCCGCAAAAAGAAGGGCGATACAAAAAGGGTTAGAGTTTACGTTGTCCGAAAACGATCTCGGAATCGTAATACCTAGCCGTTGTCCCCTTCTCGACATTCCAATTTTTCGCAGTAAAGGCGGGTTTTCACCTAATAGTCCGTCTCTTGATCGAATAGACTCGGCTAAGGGCTATATTCCCGGTAACGTTTGGGTTATAAGCAATCGAGCTAATCTTATCAAGAGGGACGCTACGGCAGAAGAACTTAATCTGCTCGTTACGAATTTTAACCGGCTTCAGCGTGAGAGACTGAGCGAGAAAACGCCCAGGGTGGGCGATGCAACAGTCCGTTCTTGCGGAAATACAACTGCAAGGGCCAGTAATGGCTTGTCGGAAACGACATCTAACAATCAAGAAAGCGAACATCTATCAATTTGCCCCGAACGCGTTCGACCCTTTTCCTCACCGCTAGGGGCCGTAAAACCTTCTCTGATTGACTCGAACGCTGAGATGCCAACGAGGCGGAAAGCTGAAAGTAGCTGCCGTGAGAGACTGAGCGAGAAGGCGCCTGAAAAGGTGATGCAACAGTCCGATCCCATAGAAAATAAACTGTGGGAGCTAGACAGAAATGATCTGGCCTGCTATTTATGGCAGTAACAAAGATGGGCGGAGAAATCGGAGGCGCAGTGTCCTACAACTTTAAGTTCGTTGTAACTCCTCGCCCCGCTGCCGCTGGTACGTTTTTGCCGTTCCGGCGTATTTTGGCTGAAACTGCGGTTGCATAACGCAACTCAAGGCTCCAGGCCCTAATGTCCTGGCAGACTAATCCTCTGTGAGTCGATTAAAAGGCGAAGACGGGAGGTAATCCTCACCTCCCGTCTGAATCCTTCGATGGCTTTAGTCGATAGTTTCGTAAAACAAGAGTTTGATCCTTCCTTCGAACTAGAAGAAGAGCGCAAAGCTGCTCTTCTTGAGGCGATGGGCCTCGAGGATCGCGACGTAAAGAAGCTCCAGGATACGATGCTCTCCCACGAGGAGGCCGTCGCGGCGAAGAAGGAGGAGCTTCTTAACATTCGTCACCATCGTGGTTTGAAAACCGATTGGGACGAGTTCGTTGATCGCAAACGTCGCATGGGCTACGTCTTGCATCATAGTGAGTTTATTCGCCGCCTTCGCTCGGTAATTCCAAATTTGATGGCCTACCCCGGGCTACAGCCTAAGAAGATCGGGCTGTACACCGTTAGGAACACGCCTCGGGAGGAGATACTTGACTACCGTGGAAATTGGAAGTACGTCGCTTGTCCCTTGTACCTCGGCTGGATCGATGAAGGAATAATGCCGGAGTACGAGGTGGACCTTGTAAACGAGGTCGGCGTCGCGGTAGGGCAGTGGCGCGGATACCGTACGATTTTGCTACGGTTGATTTGTCGCCGGTGGCGATGTTTGGATTGCCAACACGGTGAAAAGCCGAAGCGGCTTCCTTGCGGTAGTAACGTGAGCTATTGCGGCTTTCCGACGTCGGTTATAACGGAACGCGACGCGGAGCGGGCGTTTGGTCCTCCGACGAACGGGGCGACGGCGTCGTGGTATCGAAGGACGTTGCATGAGTTTAGAAACGGTTTGCGGTAGGTCCGTTCGCGCGTTACTGAGCCACAAGCTCAAACCAACACGACGGCCAAGGAGAAGCAATGGGAACGAATCACAACGATAAGGCAAGGGACATCCTGGAGGATGGGAAGAACCTGCTGCCGAAGTCGAACGAGCCGGCGCCACTGTCGGTAGAGAGCCTGTTGGCGATGTTGGTGGAGTCGCAGAATCGGCAGGCCGAGGCGTATCAACAGCTCTCCGAAGCGCTCCTCGAGTCGCGTAAACCCTACGTCGACCCGAAGGTTCTTGAGGCTAAGAAGCAGGAGCTCAAGCAGCGGCAGGAGATGATCGCGATCGAGCAACGTCGTCGCGATACGAACAAGAAGTATTGTCCGCACAAGCGCGAAAACGGCACTTGGAACATCAAGTGGATGCAACACTCAAACGGCATCGTTCTCGGCGTTTGCGGAACGTGCAACAGCCCGTTTGATTCGCGCGTTCCCGCGGACGCGGCGATCCTGCGGCAGGACTTGAAGTCGCTGAAGAATATGGGCCGAGCGGGAGAACACGCCCGTCGGACGGAGATAGCGCTCGCGTAATGCGAAAGGACGTAAACATCGTTACGTCGCTCGTGGGCAAGGGCCTTGAGAGGGAGTTTCTCCTTCTCAAGGACCTGCTTAACGCACACGACGTTTACGTCAACTCGTATCACTACACCAATTACTCGGGGGTGGAGTTTGTTAGAGCGGATATAAACCTTTACCTCGAGGTTTGCATGCCGAACGTCATGAATTTGAGTCGTGAAAATTGGCTGGTGCCGAACAGTGAGTGGTGGTCACCGATAAACGATCAGTTTTTACCCCGGATGACGAAAATTTTGTGCAAGACTCGCGACTGTGAACGAATTTGGCGGAATAAGTTGGCGGGTGACCGGCCGGAGCGGGTGGAGTACGTTGGCTTCGAGGCACGAGACCTGTACGACTCGACGGTCGAGCGGGAGAATCGTTTCTTGCACGTCGCAGGTGAGAGCGAGTTTAAAAACACCGAGGCGGTTATCGACGCTTGGAAGAAGATAAGTTGGTCGTTAAAGCCGCTGCCGTTGACCTTGGTTACCCGGCAACCTAAGTACCAGGAGCTGGCGAGTAACGTCGACGGAGTTACGGTGATCGATAAGGCTCCGGATTCGGAGCTCAAGCGCTTGATGAACAGCCACCGGTTTCACGTTTTACCCTCGGCGTATGAGGGCTTCGGGCACTCGCTTCACGAGGGCGTGGGTTGCGGCGCCTTGGTGATAACGACGGCAGCGCCGCCGATGAACGAGTTTGAGGGCGTACAGTCCGATTGGACGGTTCGGGTTTCGAACGCGTCGTCGCGGTCGTTAGCGACGATGAGCTCTGTTTCGGCCACCGACGTTGCCATCACCTGTTGCAAGGCGATGGCCGCGAATGAGAATGAATTGAACTATCGCGCTGAGGCGGCTCGGGCGAAATTTTTGACCGATCGTGAAGGTTTTAGAAAAAGGTTCCTGGAGCTCGTCGGTGTATAACTGCGTGTGGGCCGAAGGAAGTTTGGACGCCGATAACCGGTCGCACTACGGTGTCGCGACGCTCGTAAACAACGCCTTGGACAAGGCGGAGTTAGGTTTCGTACACCGCAACGGTTTTGCTCAGCTCCCGGATGATGCGCGAGGCGCGGTGGTCGTCGTTCACGGCGAGCACCAGGCGCGAGACGCGCAGCGCGTCGTCGACAATATAAATCGTCTGGGCTGGTCGGTAGTAATCGTTATCGCCGATGAGACAGGCGCGTTCCCTACCGATTGGCTGCGCCGGGATCGGAGTCGAGTTTGGGTACAGATGCCGGTGCCGGGGAGACACGATTGGGTTCATCGTAAGCTAATTTGCTCACATCCACACGATGCGGAGTCGTTTTTGTGCCACTACCTTGGCGAGATGAAGGCCCGTCCGTATGACTGGAGCTTTTGCGGGCAGGTGAATAATACGAATCGGCGTAATTGCGTTGCGAAGCTTCGGAATTTTTCTAACGGTTACCTTTACGAGTCGCCTCGATTTTGGGACGGTTTACCGCGGAACGAATACTATCGGATAATGGCCTCATCGAAGATAGTGATGTGCCCGACGGGGTCGGCGACCCCCGATACGATGCGCGTCGCAGAAGCGCTCGAGGCGGGGTGCGTACCGATCGTGGAGGATAAGTACCCGCCTTCCTACCCGATTCGGGGCGTTGGAACGGGTTTGGAAGGATATTGGCGGTACGTTCTTGGCGAAACGCCGCCGTTCCCCACGATTACGAGTTGGGATGAGTTGGACGGAGTTTACGCCCGGGTTATCGAAAATTGGGAAGCTTACGTGAGTTTGATTCAATCCTGGTGGCGGGGTTATAAGAACCGGATGACTAGTTGGCTCGAGGAGGATGTCCATGCTCTCGCTGGATGAGCACGTAACGATTATCGTTCCGACGTCGCCTATTCCGTCGCACCCCAGTACGGAGTTGATTGACGAGTGCGTTAAGGCGATCGACGGTTGTCTTCCGGAGGCTAAACTTGTAGTTCTGGCCGACGGAATTCGTGATGAGGTTTCGCAACGGTCGGAGAGTTATCAAGGTTACTTGAAAAACCTCGAGGACGGAGAGGGCGTAACGGCTCGCCGGATGGACGTTTTTAAGTCCTTCGAAACTCACGAGCACCAAACTCGCATGTTGCGTTGGGCTCTCACCAACGAGGTTGAAACGCCGTTGGTGTTGTTCGTCGAGCATGATACGATTTTGCGAGCGGATCCTAAGATCGAGTGGGAGCGAATTTTTGACTTGCTTCTCCACGATAAGGTAGACGTGGTTCGGTTTTACAACTGGGAAAAGGCACCGTGGCACGAGCATGAGTACCTTATGCGCGGCAACTTTATCTACGAGGACGTTAACTTTTTGAGGACGGTTCAGTTTTCGGGTTGGCCGTTCATTGCATCCTCGGATTACCTTCGGCGGCTCGTCGCGAGCGTTCCGGAGGAGTCTCGGACGATGCTAGAGCCGGCGGTATATAAGCAGGTTGCGAATGGCCCGTGGGAAGAGAATCGTATCGTGATTTATGCCCCGGAGAACGCCCAAACGTTTTATCATCGGGATGGCCGGTTGGATTCAGAGACGGGGAGCAAGGACCCGGGTGGATGGTAAAGAGGCTCCAAACGTTTTTGAATGAGGACGGTTCGTACCGGTACTCGATTATGGCTCCGGACTTCGTCGTCGACCGCGAGGAGCGGCCACACTACGAGAAGGATCGATTCGCTTCGATGGAGGCGAACCTGAAATACGGGGATATTTTGTTCGACGTAGGAACGGAGCTCGGGTGGCAATCAGCGATTTATGCGACGTTCGTTGGACCGGGCAATATGTGTTTGTTTGAACATACCCCGGAGCTTTGGCCGACGGTTAAGGAGACCTGGCACGCAAATTTTTTAACACCGCCTTTTCGAACGTATTGCGGTTTTGTAAGTAATCGAACATTTGGACTCCCGACGACCGGAATTTACCTCTGGCCTGATAAGGCCGAAAAAGAAGCCTTGAAAGATTTTTCGACGTGGTCGAAGATTCATGCTGATTCGAGTGGCCCGGAACTGGCCTTGGATTCGTTATTACTTCAAAACCTTCGTCCGGCGGCGATGACGATCGACGTTGAAGGATCTGAATATCGAGTCTTGCGAGGAGCTCAAAAAATTCTTCGAGACGTTCGACCGCTCGTATGGCTCAGTATTCATCCGGCTCAGCGCTTGGCGACGTTCAATACGAGCCGCCAAGAAATTATTCAGTTTCTTACTAGCCTTGGTTATGGCTTTCAGTACCTAGGCGTCGATCACGAGGAGCATTACTTCTTTTATCCTGTCGAGAGATTGGGTTCGGTAGTTTTCGTGGAGAGTCCGTGGCGGACGAATGGCAAACGTGACGTGTTATTCGAGGAGGCAATTCCTGACTGGAAAGATGTCGATGGGATGCCTTACGCCAAGTCCTGGGGAAGTGACGAGTGAAGGTCGCGATTACCGGCACGACGGGTTTCGTGGGAGGTAGGATTTTAAAAAATCTTATCTTCAATAACGTTAGGTGCCGATCTATCGAACGGAATGCCTCGGGTAATGACGTTATTTGCCACGATTTGATGGCGCCTTTTCCGGAGAGAGCATTTAATAGGCTGGTTGATACGGACGTTTTTATTCACGCGGCGGGAAACGTTTCGGGAGCTGCGTCGCTCCGTCACCCAAGAGCGACGGTAACAGATAATTTAATTTCAACGTTTAACGTCCTCGAACTAGCTCGATCCCTTCCGAAGTTGAAGAAGTTTATCTATATCTCGACGGGTGAGGCCGTCGGGGCGGTTCCAGAAGGAGTTTCGTACGACGAGACGGCGACGTTACACCCCTCGAATCCGTATTCGGCGTCGAAGGCCGCCGCGGAGGAGCTGTGCCGAGCGTACCGGTTGAATTTTGGCGTTCCGGTTATCGTGGTACGGTCTATGAACCTATTTGGACCAGGGCAAAGTAAATCACGGTACGTTCCAAAGGTGATTAAGGCCTTACTTCGGGGTGATATAATTCCTTGCCACGTGGGAAAGGATGGTCGTCCGGGGAGTCGCAATTGGCTGCATATAAGCGATTTTATATCGGATCTTCGGTATGTTGCGCATGAAGACAACGCTGACGAAATTTATCATGTGGTGGGTCCGGAGCGTACTAATCAACAGGTTATCGACGTTTTAGCTAAAGCGTTACGGATCGTTCCGAAGGTTGAGTACGTCGTGGCTCCTGATTCGCACGATATGCGCTACGCACTTTGCAGTCGGTTTGTTCCGAAGCGCTTCGATACCATTGATGGCGACCTAGCGGCGACGGCTTGGTGGTACGCGAATAATACGGAGGCCTTGTTGTGAAGGTTTTAATTACGGGGGCCGCGGGGTTCGCGGGGTCGCACATCGCCGAGGAGCTTCGAAGTCAAGGGCACGAAACGGTGGCATTAGATAACCTTTCATACTCCGCTCGGTTGGAGTGGCTGAAGCCGGGGCGGCATGTATTTCACGACCTTAGGGAAGAGATACCCCGAGAGAAACTTGATGATATTGGACCAGTGGACGTAATCGTACACAATGCCGCGCAATCGCATGTGTCGCGGGCGATACGCGACCCCGAAATTTTTCTACGGTCAAACGCCTTGGGGACGTTTAATATGCTCGAGGCGGCACGCGAGCTTAAGCCACGCCGCTTTATCTACGTTTCTACCGACGAGGTTCTCGGGCCGTCGGACGTGGAGCTCGACGTTGATGCCCCGTTGAATCCGACGAATCCGTACTCGGCGTCGAAGGCTGCGGGGGAGTATATGTGTCGAGCTCATCGTCGGGCGTTCGGCGTTCCGACGATGATAACCCGGACTTGTAACATGTTTGGGCCGCGGCAACACGTGGAAAAGTTCGTGCCTTTAGCCATTTCAAAAATTATTAGAGACGAACCGTTAGAAATACATAAGACGAAAGATAATTTTATCGGCTGTCGTCGTTGGTGTCACGTTTCGGAACAAGCCCGGGCCATCAGTTACCTATCAACGAACGGGCGGTCTGGAGAGACGTACCACGTTTCGGCCGGAACGGAACTCACTAACCTCGCAATGGCGGAGTTACTCGGCGCGATAGTTGGTAAAAAAATTACGTATTCGACCCAAGTTTCTAACCGGCCTTTCTACGACGCCCGCTACCGGTTGAAGGAGTCGTCACTCGTTTCCTTGTGGAAGTCTACCGATAGCGTAGTTGAATTACTTCGAGATACCGTCGATTGGTATCGGAGTCACGCGGAGGTTTTAAATTGAAAATAGCATTTTTAGGAAATTTTTCCGTTCCGTATTCGACAGAGTCGCACCACAAGTTGACCTGGGAGCGAATGGGCCACGAGGTTGTCGCTCTCCAGGAGGGCCGAGCGGCCACCGATCAATTTTTAGCTGCCGCTGAAGGCGCGCAGCTCGTTCAGATTACACACACCCACGGATGGCCGTTTAGCGGCTCGATGACCCCGGATGAGATGATGCTTCGACTCCGTGATAAAAAAATTCCTACGATGTCGTATCACTTGGATTACTACTGGGGATTGAATCAGTGGGACAGACGTGAGGAGCGAATCGGTCGGACGTGGGATTGGCGGGTCGATTACTTCTTTTCGACCGATGGAAGTCACGACGAGGAATTTAAGGAGCGTGGCGTAAACCACGTTTACCTGCCGCCGGCGGTGGTGGAAACGGGGTGCTATGAAGGAGTGCCCCAGGCTCAATACTCCTCCCCGGTGGGATTCACCGGTTCGGTAATCTATCACCCGGAGTATCCGTTTCGTCAGGCATTGGTTGAGGGTTTGACGGTAGCTTACAAAAATCGTTTTAAGACGTTTCACGGCGTCCGCGAGGGGGCTCTTAATGACCTGTACGCGTCGGTGAAGGTCGTTGCGGGAGACCACGTTTTTGCTGGACGTCCACGGTATTGGTCCGACCGAGTTCCGGAGGTGTGCGGTCGGGGCGGGTTTTTAGTTCACCCCCGAACGGAAGGTCTCGACATCCCGGTAGCAACATACGAGCCACAGAGCGTCGATAGTCTCGTAGGTCGTATCGATTATTATCTTTCTCACGATGCCGAGCGTGAAAGTTTGCGCAAGGAGTGTCACGAGTACGTTAAGAATAATCATACGTACCGGCATCGTCTGGACAAAATTTTGCAGGTGATGGGACTTGCGTGAAAATTTCGATATGCCTTCCCATAATGGGGGCGTCTCGGGCGGGTTTATTCCGGCAGTTTTTGCACTCGCTTTTGGGGCAAGGATACGAAAATTGGGAACTAGTCGTAAAGGATGGGGATTTGATAAATCCTGTCATCCGGGATCTGCGGGTATCGACGCTCCTGAGCCTGGTCGGTTCGGAACGACTTAAGTACGCGGTAGGCAAGGACTCTGGAATTTTTTTCGCGGTTAACGATTGCCTCGAACGAGCGACGGGCGACGTTTTAAATTTCGCCTGTAGCGATGATTTAATCTGCCCAGGAGCCTTTGAAACGGTGAACGCTGAATTTGAGGCGGAGAGATTTGGCGGTCCGATGTGGCTTTATGGCCAAACGGTTTCAGCCGATATTACGGGGCGTGAATTAGGCGTGGACGGTGAGTCTACGACGTACGATGAGCTGCTTGAGCACAATCGCATCGGGCAGCCGGCGACTTTTTGGAACAGGGCATTGATGAAC